>Ga0210116_1000001_pt1:0-142500 | contig 276583 bp, 273 predicted proteins | sample RushOxbow_ThreeS_6_FD_185562 | JGI IMG/M metagenome (GOLD analysis project Ga0210116, IMG submission 185562) | Wetland microbial communities from San Francisco Bay, California, USA, that impact long-term carbon sequestration -... | ecosystem: Environmental > Aquatic > Marine >...
CCAGCTCCCGGGCCGGCTCACCGCCGGCGAGGGCGACTTGCTCCGCCTCTTCGCGCCGCACGGGCGAAAGGTTCCGTTCACACGGGAGGAATCCTGCTCAGGCCGGCGACACCCCGTGAACGCCTACTCGCTCAGGCGGTGGATGAGTGGGCTACGAATGCCCTTCGCCTAGACCAGTAGGCTCGGGCTGTGTCAACCACCGTTATCCTCCGGACCTTGATGTGACATCTCTACGCTGAAAGACTTCGAGCCGCGTGGAGACCTTTCAGACCAACCCGATCTCGCTCGCGCACATGCTGAGCGCGATCCACGAGCGTCAGCTTGCGCTGCCCGATTTCCAACGCGATTTCGTCTGGGACGCCCGCGCTACGGAGGAGTTGATCGAGTCGGTCTGCCGTTCTTTCCCGGCTGGCAGCCTGCTTTTCATGCCCTGGCGCGAAGACGTCTTCACCCCGCGGGCGATCCAGGGAGCCCCGGATCTCGACGGACGGACGCCCGGTCAACTGATCCTCGACGGACAGCAGCGGCTGAGCTCGCTCTACCAAGCTTGCTATGGCGCTGGCGACTATCGCTACTACGTCGACATCAAACCGCTGCTCGATGATGACGACATTGAGGAGGCCGTCTTCTACAAGCACCGTAATCGCAACGGCCGCTATAAGACGATCCAGCAACAGGCCGACCTCTTGGTGTTGCCGCTCGGCGCTCTCTTTGGTGCCGGCGGCTTCCACGCTTGGATGGATGAGATCTCGGAGCTTCGTCCCGAGGAGGGTGCTGAACTAGCGGCGCTGCGCGGCAGGCTTCGGGCCGCCTACGAAGCCCATGTCAAGCCGATCGAGGAATACCGTTTCCCCGTGGTCGAACTCGCTCATTCGACCGACCTCGAGGCGGTCTGCTCGATCTTCGAGACTCTAAACCGGACGGGGATCAAACTCTCGGTCTTCGATCTGCTTGCAGCGCGCTTCTACGCCAAGGGTCTTGACCTGCGGCGCAAATGGGAGAAGACGACGGCCGAGACGCCGATTATCGAGGCTTTCGAGGTCGACCGCTACTATCTGTTGCAGTCAATTGCCTTGCGGGCGATGGGTTCGGTCAAGCGCGGTGACGTTCTGCGGCTTTCGGTGGGAGATATCGAAGAGCACTGGGACCATGTCGTCGATGGCTATCGCGCTGCACTTGAGATGCTGCGCGACGAATGCGGCGTTCGATCTGGTAAGTGGCTTCCCTATGGATATCTGCTGGTGTCAATGGCAGCACTCTGGGGCGAGTCAATCGAGGTTGGGGGTCCGATTTCGGCGGTGAACCGTGAGCGCTTCAAGCAGTGGTTCTGGTGCAGCGGCATCTCTGCCTCCTATGACCGTGCTGCGAATACCCAGGCAGCCCGAGACTTCACTGAGCTGCGGCGCTGGACCCAGGGCGGGGAGCCTCCGGCCACGGTCGTCGGTTTTAGGTTTGAGCCGTCGCGCCTGCGCGAGATTACCCCCAAGCAGCAATCGATCTACAAGGCGCTGATGGCGCTCGTCATCAGCTGCGGTGCCCGCGACTTTCACCACGGCCAGACCTTGACCCCGGCTTCAATCGCCGGTCAGCGGGTCGATGACCACCACATCTTCCCCCGCGCCTACCTCAATTCCAGCGATGCGGAGCCCGCACATCCCTGGCAGCTTGTGGACTGCATTCTTAATCGGACGATGATTGACGCTGACACGAACCAGCGGATCGGTAAGCGCCCGCCCGATCAGTACCTAGCCGAGATAAAGGACGAGCTTGAGGCGGCCGGTTCCTCAGCCTTCGATCAGGTTCTCGAATCGCACCTTCTGCCGACTGGTGAAGACTCAGCGCTTATCAACGCAGACTTCGAGCGTTTCCTCGATTGGCGTGAAGAGCGGATCGCGGAGAAAATGATCGAGGCAACTGGGAGACAGCTAGAGCCACCAGCGATGCGTGAATCAACGCAGACCTAAGATGCCTTGCGAGGAACTTTGTCCCGAAATTTGTCCCGGACTCCAGCGAACTCAGCCCGACTCCTCGGACTGAGCGCACCTTGTCAGGCACGATTCGGCCCCACGGACGCCTTCCAGCTCGACTCATAATCCGTCGGTCGCTGGTTCGAGTCCAGCCCGCCCCACTTCAAAGGCGATCAACCGGCGGCGTGCGCAGGCTCTCGGATCGTCCGGCGATTGATGCGTGCTCCGGACGCCGGCTCGAAACGTCCATAGAGCACCTCTGGGTCAAGGTCGACTTCTCCGGGCCACTCGATTGTGTTGGTCTCGGAGTTGACGTGAACTTGATCGAAGACCTCGCGGTGCTCGCGAATCGGAGCAAAGACGCTTCCCCGGGCAATCAACTCACTGAGGTCGATCTCCTTCACAGCACCGTCGGAGAAGCGCGCGCGAACCCAGAATCCATCGAGGGGCTCGACATCGGTGATGTTGATGATCTCGCTCATTGCAGTGGCTCGATTGGCTCTGGCTTGTCGTTGTTAACGGCTCGTTGCCAGTTGGCTTCGAGCTCGTTGCGATGTTGCTCGATCCATTCTCGCACGAGCCGAAGCGCCCGGTTGGAAAGAGAGCCTGCGAGCACCGCCCCGGTCGCGATCTCGATCTTGGCCGATTCGCCGCTGTAGCGGGCATGGAAGTGGGGCGGCGGGTGATCGCCGAAATACATCTCGATCACGATCCCAAAGAAGCTGCTGATGCGCGGCACCGCGCCAGTCTCGCAGAGCTGCACGACGGCGAAGCAGACAATGGCTTCCGTCACGCGGCCGGATAGCTGGTCCCGAAATTGGTCCCCGACTCCGCTGAACTCAGGTGACCTCCTTGGACCTGATTCCCTCTTCAGGCCAGATTCGGCTCTATAGACGAATCCTGGCTCGACTCATATTCCGGCGGTCGCTGGTTCGAGTCCAGCCCGCCCCACTGCGTCAACTGCCGGGTGACGACAGGTACCTCGCCACGGCTTGAGCGCGGTTGCTGACGCCGAGGGCGCGGAGGATTTTTCGCAGGTGCCACTTGACGGTGCTTTCGCCGAGGAAGAGGCGGTCGGCGATCTCGGCGTTGCTGAGGCCCTCGGAGACTAGGGCGAGGATCTCGAGTTGGCGTGGGGTGAGGATCCTCGTCAGGTTCTCGGCCGGTTGGGGGGGTCCGTTGGGGAGATCGCGGAGGGCGGCCGCCCGGCGGCCCAGGTCGGCGGCGGTCTGGTGCAGCGCTTCGGCTGCGGCTCGCACCTCGGTCACGTCATGCGCCGTGCCGGTCATGTGCAGCGGCCGCCCCTCCGCGTCGGCGATCAGCTGGGCCCTGGCCTGAAGACGCCGAACCCGACCGTCCGGCCTGATGATGCGGTATTCGAAGTCGAAGGAGGCGCCGGTCTCCAGTGCCCGCCGCACCTCGATCGCGACCCGGTCGCGATCCTCGGGATGTACGTACTCGGAGCCGCCGACTTGGTACTGGGGCTCGAACTCCTCGCGACTGAGACCGTAGATCGCATAGAGGCCGTCCGACCAGTGGACCTCCCCGGTCTCGACGTCCCATTCCCAGCTTCCCAGCCCAGCGACCCGCTCGGCCTCGGCCAGGCGCGTCCGGCTTCGCTCCGCCACCCGCTCGATGCGCTTTGTCTCGGTGATGTCGGTGACGAGCACGAAGAAACCGCGCACCTCTCCGTCGACCTCGTCTGGGATGTAGGAGGCCTGCGTGTGGCGAACCTCGCCCGACGGCGTCGGGATCGCGCGCTCGAACTGCTGCTGCTCGCCAGCGAGGGCGCCCTCCATGTATGGCCGGTTCTTCTCGTAGAGGTCGGGCCCGAGCAGGTCCCGGATGTGGATGCCGCGCATCTCCTCCGGCGACATGCCGAAGAAATCGACGTAGGCCTCGTTCGCCATCTCGTTGCGCAGCTCGCTGTCCCAATAGCCGACCATGGCCGGGAGGGCATTGAGAATCGACTGGATGCTCCGATCGCTTTCCACGGATCTAGGCAGCGGTCGGATGCTGGATCTGCCGGCGCGGTTCGATATGACCAATCTAAGTCATTCAACCCGCCGCAGGGAGTGCGCAACCAGCCCAAGGGATGGGGGGCTCGGAATTATCTTCTGGGCGTGCTCAGGTGAGGAGAGGAGCGGCACGTCAGCCCCCACCGGGGGAGCCGCCCAATCGGATCGAGCACCCCCTCGAAGGGATTGGGGCGGTTGGACCGGGGGCCGTGCGTCCGGCCCGACCGCCCCGCCCCATCCCCAGGCGTGGGACGAGTTGTCGATAGCCTTCCGGCCGATGTCCGAGCAGCCAAACCAGGAGGGGCTGGAAGCCTTCGGCGAGCGTGCCTCCGACGGGGCGGCGGTGACGATGCTCAACCTGCTCGCCTTCCGGCCCGAGGGCGGCCGCGAGCGCTACGCGGAGTACGGCGCCGCTGTCGCTCCGCTGCTGGAGAAGGTCGGCGGGCGCATCGCCTTCGTCGGCGAGGGCTCGCCCGCGCTGCTCGGTGAGGGCTCCTGGGACCTGGTCGCCCTGGTCGAGTATCCCTCGCGACAGGCCTTCCTCGACATGGTCGGCTCCGAGGAGTACCAGGCGATCACACACCTGCGCACCGAAGCCTTGGAGCGCAGCGAGCTGCACCCCGTCGACGCTGCGCCGGACCTGTCTTAGGCCTACGCCGACAGCCGGACCGGCAGCGTCTTCAGCTGGTTGAGGAAGCCCGACTCGACGAACTTGGGCTTGCCGTCGAGGGCCACGTTGGGGTAGCGGGCGAGCGTCTCCTCGAAGAGGATCTTCAGCTCGAGGCGGGCGAGCGCCGTGCCGAGGCAGAAGTGACGGCCGCCGGCGCCGAAGGCCTGGTGCTCGGGGTTGCGCAGGACGTCGAAGCGGTCGGGGTCCTCGTAGCGCGTCTCGTCGCGGTTGGAGGAGACGTACCACATCACCACCTTCTCGCCCTTCTTGATCTTCTTCCCGTGCAGCTCGGTGTCTTTGGTCGCGGTGCGGCGGAAGTGGGCGAAGGCGGGGAACATGCGCAGCGACTCCTCGACCGCGCCCGGGATCAGGCCTGGGTCGTCGAGCAGCAGCTGTATCTGCTCGCGATCCTCCATCAGCGCTCGCATGCCGCTGGCGTAGGTCGAGCGGGTGCTGTCGTTGCCGGCGGCGACGAGGAGGAAAAAGCCCATCACGATCTCGTGCTCCTCGAGCATCTCGTCTTCGATCTCGGCGTGGACGAGGACGCTGGTCAGGTCGTCGGTCGGGTTCTCTCGCCGCTCGGCGATCATCTTGTTGCAGCGGGCGAAGATCTCCGGCAGCGCCTTTTCGATCGCTTCGTCGACGCCGCCCGGACTGAGGTCGGGGTCGCCCGCGCCCAGCGTGGAGTTCATCAGCGTCGCCCAGATCTCGTCGTCCTCCTCGGGGATGCCCATGAAGCTGCCGATCACGCGCGAGACAGCGGGCTGGGCGACGTCGAGGACGAGGTCGCAGGTCTCGCGCCCCTCTAGCCGGTCGAGGACGCGAACGACGATCTCGCGGATCGCCTTCTCGTGGGCGGCGATCCGCTTCGGCGTGAAGCCGGCCTGGAAGAGCGCCTTGAGGCGGTCGTGCTTGGGCGGGTCCATGCCGATGAACATCGCTCGCGAGAGCTCGATCGGGAAGGCCTCGCTGATCGCGGTGACACCGCCGAGTTCCGACGAGTAGGTCTGCCAGTCGCGGCTCACCTCGTGCACGTCGTCGGCGGTCGTCACCGACCACATGCCGGCCGATTCCGGGAACTCGGTCACGTGCGAGGTCCAGTGGACCGGACACTCGCTGCGCATCCGTTTGAACAGATCGTGGGGTGGCCCGTGGACCCAGTGCTCGCGCTCGAGCACCAGCTCGTCCTCGACCTTGCCGGCTCCCTGGGTCATCTCGGGCTGATGCTACCGGCTCGACTGGCTGGCCGGCCAGTCGCTGGCGCCGCGCCGCCGGTGGTGCGAAGATTCCGCCCCAACCCTTTTGCCGAGATGAGAGGAGCGAAGGTGCCAGGAAGAGATCTGAGTCGGTGGAGAGCGCGGGCTGCCCGCCTCGGAGCGGTAGTGCTGACCGTCTGCGTCGCAGCGGCGTTCACGGCCGGATGCGGCAGCGGCGACAACAGCACCTCAGAAGCCGAAAAGCGCCTCGAACAGGGCCTCGAAGAAGCCAAGAAGGGCGTCGAAAAAGGCAAAGAAGAACTGAAAAAGGGCTTCAAAGAAGGCGAAAAAGCGATCAAAGAAGGCTTCGAAAAAGGTAAGGGCGAAGCCCAGAAGGGTGTGGAAAAGGCCAAGAAGGAAGCCCAGAAGGGCCTCGAAAAAGGCAAGGAACAAGCGGACAAGACGATCAAAGAAGCCGAAGAACAGCTCAACGAATACGGCAACTAGCGTCGGGCGCCGGCCTGACGCACGCGGCAAGCACGTTCGATCGTTCCGTCGACGTGCTTGCCGCCGACGAAATCGAGGCTCAGTTCGGCAAGCTGAAACGGGCCGCCCGTGAAGCCCGGCGGCGCCGCGCAGCGCGCATTGAGAAAGCCGCGGCGCTCGCCCCTGTAGCTGTATCTGCGCCCCAGCTTCAGGTGCAGTTCGGTGATGTGCCCGAGCCCCGCTGCCAGCGTGGGGACATGCGCCGAGAGGACGGTTCCGAGCTCCCCTTTGCGGTGCGTGATCGTCAACGGAAGGATCAGCGCGGCTTTCACCGGGCTCGACACATAGAAGTGGAGGAGGACGCCCGGACGCTTGCCGACGCGGGCGTTGAAGGCGAGGGCCCTGCCGGAGACCGAGACGGTGTGGTCTTCCGGGAAGTCGACGTCGGCGGCGAAGCTGCCGTTGCCGACAAGCGCCGGGCGGCAGGAGGCGAGGGCCGCTTGGCTCGTAGTCTGCTGAAGCCGCGCCGCGGTGCAGGTGGGCAGCCCCGCGACCGAGATTCGGCTTGCCCGGTTGATCGCGATCGAGAGCTTGGCGAGCACCGGGGGCGCGCTGCCGTCGACCGCTTCTATGCGCCCCCCGACCTGCACCGTCACCGGCGCCAGGCGGTTGCGCGGGAGGGTGCGGGGCGCAAATTCGGCATTTGCCCGAACTCGAATGCCTTCTTTCTGGATTGGCAGCCCGCGGGCGAAGCCAACCCCCAGCACGAGGGTGACCAGCGCTGCGCCCGCAACGATCCTGCGCATGCTCAGAGCTTAGGTTCGAGGGTCCCCTGGCGGGGTTGGCCAATGGTTAAGGCGCCTGAAGCGAAGTCAGTACGGCTACTTGGCGAGAACGCTCGACATCGCTCGCAGGCCGGTGTCCATGCCACGCCAGAAGGCGCCGGCGTGGAAGGGCTCGCCGCGGCTGAAACGCCAGGGGACCGAGAGGCCGAGCATCTTCTTGCCCATGCGCCAGGGCCTTGACGATCCGACGCGGTATTCGCCGTCGGCGTCGGGCCGCACCTCGATCGGTCTTGCGGGATCACCGGTGAGTCGGAGTGGCACCTGGGCGAAGGTCGCCTTGTCGAACTGCTCCATCACGCACATGCTGACCGGGTCGAAGTCGATCGCTGCCTCGTTGTCGAGGATCTCGGCGGCGAGATGCGAGGCCGCCGCGTCGGCCTGCAGAAAGGCGAGAAACGCCTGCTTGACGGGGAAGTCGCCGGCATCGCCGACGGCGAAGATCTCAGGATGGTCGAGCAGGCGGCGGGTTGCGAGGTCGGTGCGCAGGAAGCCGCGCTCGTCGGCTGCCAGACCCGGGAACGCCGTCGATGCGACGTATGGGGGAAAGGCGACGAGTAGGTCGTAGCCGAGCTCGTGGCCGCCGGAATAGGCGACCGAGCCGGGAGCGACGCTCTCGACCGCCCAGTCTGTGTGGCCATCGATTCCGCGTCGCTCGAACTCCTCCGCGACCACGTCATGCAGGCGCGGCCCGAAGGCCTGGATGTAGCTGGTCTCGTATGTCGACCAGGTGATCTCGACCGAGTCGCGCCGCCCCTTGCGCCGCAGCCAGCTGTCCAGCATCAAGACGATCTCGTAGAGCGGGCCGGCGCACTTGTTGTTGGGTGGGATGAGGAAGAGCACGCGGCGGCGTTCGTTGCGCTCGGCGGCTTCGACGAGCGACTCGAAGCCGACGCGGAGGCGCAGCATGTCGATCGGCGTCCAGGTGCTGAGCGCCTTCTCCGCGAGACCCGGCACCTCGTCGGCGCGCATGCCGGCGCCGGTGGCGACGACGAGGAAGTCGTAGGGAATCGCCGTGCCGTCGACCTGGACCCGGCGCGACTCCGTGTCCACCTCACTGGCCCTGCCCAGATGGAGATCGATCCCCTTGCGGGCCGCGCCGTCGAGCGGCACTCGCAGCTTGCCGGGGTCGAGGCCGAACGGGACGTAGATCGAGTTCGGCTTGAAGAGGAAGCAGCGCTGATCGGAGACCAGTGAGATGCGGGCCTTCTTGCCGACGAGCATTCTCAGGTAGAAGGCCGTCTCGAGGCCGCCGAATCCGGCGCCAAGCACCACCACATGCGGCTTCGCGGCGCCGCTCCCCGAAGTTGCGCGGTCCACGCTTCAAAGGTCTCAACATCTGCCCGTCGCGGCATCGGCACCGCTCCGCGACGTTGGTCCGTGATTAGCCGCAGACCCCGGTTAGGGTGCAGGGCGATGGCGACGCCGGACCGTGGCATCGAGCTCTCTCCGGGCGACGAGTTCGCCGGCTACCGGATCGAGCGACGACTGGGCCGGGGCGGGATGGGCGTTCTCTACCTCGCCATCGAGCCGGGCCTCGAGCGGCGAGTGGCACTGAAGCTGATCGCTCCCGAGGCGGCGGCCGATGAGCTCTTCGCTCGTCGCTTCGCAGAGGAGTCGAGGATCGCCGCCTCGATCGAGCACCCGAACGTGGTGCCGATCTATGCGGCCGGCGAAGCCGATGACGTGCCCTGGATCGCGATGCGGTACGTGTCCGGGGCCGACCTGGCGAAGCGTCTCGCCGGCGAGGGTCGACTCGCGCCCGAGAGGGCGGTCGAGCTGATCGCGCAGGTCGGCAACGGGCTCGACGCGATCCACGCCGCTGGACTTATCCACCGCGACGTGAAGCCGGCGAATGTCCTGCTCAGCGGCGATGGCGAGGATGCGCATGCGTACATCACCGATTTCGGGGTGGCCCGCAACGTCGCCACGGAGTCGGGGCTGACCCAGACCGGGCGTTTCGTCGGCACCCTCGACTACGTCGCGCCCGAGCAAATCTCCGGCGACGCGATCGACGCGCGGGTCGACGTCTACGCGCTCGGCTGCCTGCTCTACAAGCTGCTCACCGGTCAGGTCCCGTTCCCGCGGGAAGGAGAGCCGGCCAAGCTCTTCGCCCATCTCAACGACCCGCCGCCAGCGGCTTCGCTGACCGCGCCGGAGGTCCCGATGGCGCTCGACGACGTCGTCATTCGGGCGATGTCGAAGCAGCCCGACGACCGCTACTTGTCGGCCGGCGATCTCGGCCGTGCGGCCCAGGCGGCCCTTGGAGGCGAGGCGCCGACCGTTCCCGAGCGGACAGTGGCGACCGGGGCCGCCGCGACGCGCACCGCGGAGACGAGGCGAATCGGAATCGAGGGCCGTCGTCGGGTCGGACGCTGGCTGGCCGGGGCATTGCTGGCGATGATCGTCCTCGGTGCCGCCACGGTCCTGCTCGTCTCCGGCGGCGGCAGCGATTCCAATCCCACGCCGAAGGCGAAGGCCGTGCCGACGACACTGAGCCGCTCGGAGCTGATCGCGAAGGCCGACGCGATCTGCGCGAAGAGCAGGGCCGACTACAAGAACGTCTTCTCGGCCGAAAGCGAGGAAGCGCCGGACGTGACCTACGCCCTGGCCCTGGTCGGGATCTCGACGCGGGCGGTCAACCGCTTCAGGGCGTTGGATGCGCCGCCAGGCGTCGAACCGGCCTTCGCCGAATACGTGGAAGCCCAGGAACGGGTGAAGCGCTACGACGCCGAAGCGTTGGAGGCAGCGCAGGAAGAAGACGCCACGGCCTACGCCGAAGCGCGCGACGCGCGCGATGCCGAGGCCGCGGAACGTTTCGACCTGGCACGGAGGATTGGCCTGGCGGAATGCAGCACCAACAGCGGTTGAGCCTGACTCAGGCGCCCGGCACGCCGAGCGCCAGGCCCGTCGCTTCGTCGATCGGCGTGCCGCGGTAGCAGGCGACCATGTACGGGAAATCGAGCGTTGCCACGTAGTGGTACATGCGGACCTGCTCGCCGTCCCATTCGACCGTGCTGGTGCGACCGTGGCAGATGTCGAGATCGGCGCTGGAGAGCATCGTCCCTTCGGAGTCGCGTTCGACGTAGATGCCGAAGCCGTCGAGCGCCCAGCCCAGCAGTTCGGAACGGGCTTCGCTTCCGCTCTTGGCGAGACAGCTGGAGATGCCGTGGTAGTGGTACTGGCCGGTGCGCTCGGGGTGGGCGTCGCAGCTGTCCTGGATCTCGGTCGCGACCGCATCGCGGCCGCCGGCGTCGAAGGCGCTGAAGAGCGGCACCCCGCTTTTCATCACCCCGATCGTGCCGCCGACGCAGCTCGGTTCCTTCGCCTCTTCGGGCTCCGCCGGCAGAGCGGCCTGCAGCGTGTAGCTCGAGATCGAGTTCGGGTTGCGGTCGTATTCGTATGCCGGGTCGCTTTCGGAGACGGGGAACTGGCCCGAGGGCTGCGGCGGCAGGCCGTTGCCTTCGAGATCGCGCTCGGCGCCGGAGACGTGCTCGGAGAACTTCGAATCCCACTCGATCCGGCCCTGGACGTAGATCTTCTCGGTCAGGTCCCAGGTCCCGGCTTTGGCGTCGATCCAGGGCCCCTGCGCGAAGGCGCCGCCGCCGTTGAAGTCGGTGATGCAGGAGAAGACGTAGCCGCGCTTCGGTCCGCCGGTGACGTACATGTCGTCGCCCAGCGGCAGCTTGTGGACGTTCAGCGCGGTCGCCTTGAAGGCCGCTTCGCCGCCTTCCGCCGTGCTGGTCGCGCCGCTCGAGCTGGCGTCCCCGGAGGACGAGCCGCCACAGCCCGCGAGCAGGGCCAGGACGATCGCCAACACCGGCGCGACCCCCAGCCACGGTGTCTCGAAACGAATCCGGGACAAGACGGCGGGCAAGCTATCCGGCGCTCCGGACACACTGGGCGAATGGCCGCGCCGACGCCCGACCGCGCCCGTGTTGATGCCTGGGTGGACGCCTACGAGCGGGCCTGGCGCACCGCGGGCGCCGAGCCGCTCCGGAGCTTGTTCGCGCCGGAGGCCACCTACCGGATGTCGCCATATGAGGAGCCGGTATCGGGGCTGGCCGAGATCGGGTCGCTCTGGGAGCGCGAGCGGCAGGGGCCGGACGAGGAGTTCGAGATGGCTCACGAGGTCGTCGCGGTCGAGGGCGACACGGCCGTGGTCCGGGTCGAGGTCCACTACGGACCGCCCCAGGACCTCGAGTACCGCGACCTCTGGATCGTCCGCTTCGACGGCGAGGGCCTTTGCCACGAGTTCGAGGAGTGGCCGTTCTGGCCCGGCCAGCAGATCGTCGCCGAGAGAGGAGACCGATGAAATCCCACACCGAGTACATGACATTCGAGACCCCCGAGCGGCGGGCGTTGATCCGCATCACCGAGGAGGTGCAGGCGGCCGTCGACGCCGCCGGGATCGCCGAGGGGATGGTGTTGGTCTCCGCAATGCACATCACCGCCGGCGTCTGGGTCAACGACGACGAGCCGGGTCTCCACGAGGACGTGCTCGAATGGCTCGACAAGGTCGCGCCGGCGAGTTGGCAGCCGCCGCCCGACCGCGTCGCCGAGGAACTGCTGCCCGAGGGCGGCGACTATCGCCATCACCGTGGGGGTGAGGACAACGGCGACGCCCACCTGAAGAACCTGCTCGTCCACCACCAGGCAATCGTTCCGGTCACCGCCGGCCGCCTCGATCTCGGCCCCTGGCAGCAGGTCTTCTACTGCGAGTTTGACGGTGGCCGCCCGAAGCGCCTCGTGATCAAGGCGATGGGGGAGTAGCGCCAACCCCGAACTGCATCAAATTCCCACCCCACTGGGGTGGGAATTTGATGCAGTTCGCAGCTACTCCGAGTCGTCGGGGTGGACGATGCGTTCCGCCCGCCCGCGGGCTTCTTCGACCGCCTCGCGGGTGGCGGCTGCGGCCTCGTGCTGGACGGCGGCGACGCCCTCGCTCGGCTTGCCGCCGACGATGTCGCGGAAGGCTTCCTTGAAGCGCTCGGTACGGCGATCCGGCGGGAAGCGCTCCTCGGCCCGCCGCTGTTTGCCGGGGTCTCGCTCGCCGTAGCGCTTGCGGGCCCAGGGCGAAGCGGGCTTGCCGAGGCGCCAGGCGCCGTAGATCGCGACCGGGAGGAAGAAGAAGCCGACCCAGCCGTGCATCAGGCGCTGCTTGAGGAAGCAGATCGTGACCATCCCGAAGACGAAGAGGGCGAGGGCCGTGCTGAGGATGATTTCGGCGGGGGAGCCGGTGTAGAAGCTGAAGGGCGTGAAGCCGAGCAGGAGCAGAACCATCCCGGCGGCGGCGATCACGGTCGCGTCGATCGAGCTGCGCCCCTCCTCAGCCCAGTAGACGTCGTCGAGGTAGACCCAGAGGGCGAACTCGTCGATCGTCAGCCCGGCGCCGATGCCGAAGGCGAAAGCGCAGATCTCGATCCAGGGGCTGTTGCCGAGGGTGGCGAAGCCGAGCGTCCCGGCGACCATCATCGTCACGATCCCGAAGACGAGATGGTGCACGTGCACGCCGCTGTCGCTGACGACGCTGCCCGGCCACCAGGGAACCTTGGGGCTCCGCATCAGCCGCGTGCTCATGCGGATGAAGGCGAAGGAGAGGATGAAGCCGGCGAGGACGAGGAAGAGCCCCTGCTCGTCGTGTTCGACGAGGCGATCCCAGAAGTTGGTGAAGATCGAGGCGGTGATCACGAGACGGGTCCCGAGTTTAGTTTCGCGCCGCCGCCCTTCTCGCGGATCAGGTCGACCGTGAGCAGCACACAGGCGACGGCGTAGAAGGGCGTGAAGGCGATGTTGGCGAGGACGTCGGCCAGCCAGTCGCAGAGCAGTTCGCTGCCGAACAGTTCGTGGGTCAGGGCGGTGGAGAGGTTGGTCAGGCCGTCGCCGAGGAGCTCGATTGGGATCAGGACGATGGCGACCAGCCAGAACCGTTCGCGAACCAGCTGGACGCTCCGGGTCAGACCGGCACGGATCCCGGTGTGCTCGATCTCGACGACGGGTGCGGCGAGCCCGAGCCAGACGAAGGCCAGCACCCCGGGGACGACGAATAGCACCAGCCCGACCGACACCAGGGCGCCGTAGATCAGGTCGATCGCGATCAGCGGCCCGTAGCTGATCATGCCGGCGATCTCCCGCAGCGAGGGCGGCCTGCCGTTATGGGGATGGGTGAGTGAGATCGCCACCGCGCCGGCGTAGAACACCTCGCCGATCAGGCCGGTCGCGGCGAGGGCGAGCACAGCGGCGGCCGCGGCGAGCAGCTTCACCCCGGGGGTCAGCCCGACCGTGCCGACGTCCGCCTCGACGGTGATCGCGTGGATCAGTCCGAGCGGGACGAAGACGACGACGGCGAGGAGCAGCAGCGACGGCGCCCAGCGAACGTAGGTCTTGCCGATCCTCGCGTAGGTCGATGCGACCCGCCGGCGCGTGCCCACCGTCAGCGCCGGCGGCGGCCAGATGGGCGCCGGCCACGCTGCTCCAGGCGCGATTGCGAGGAATCGCTCGCCGGCACTCGCCGCGCTTCGCGCAGGTCGGGGATCAGCAGCTCTTCGGCGCAGCGCCGGTGCCAGTGATGGTGCTCGGTCCCGCCCAGCCGGAAGACGTACTGGACGATGACGTGGTCGGTGCCGATCTCGATCTCGCCATGGCAGGCGGGGCAGCGATAGAGCTTGCGGGCCATGCCGCGGGCCAGCCAGGCCTCGTCGCCGTCTTCGGTGAGCCCGCGCACGCTCCAGCGTTTATCGGGGAGCCCAGCCAGGTCGGCCACCCCGGCCTCCTATCTCCGCGAGAGCCAGCCGAAGCCGGCTGCCATCGCGAGATTGGCGAGGCCGGCTGCGCGCAGCCCAAGCTTCGCGCCGGGCCGGCTCACGGCCGGAGAGGAGGCCCAGAGCGCGTCGGTGGCGATCTCGGTGCCGCGCAGCCAGGCGAGCGCCCACCAGTCCCGCCGCTCGCCGCGGTGCGCGGCGATCGCGTGGGCGGCGGCGAAGGTGAGCCAGATCGGACCGCAGCGGCGGAAGAGGTGTTCCGCGTCGGGCGAAGGGTGGTCGTGTCCGAGGACCCGCAGCGTCGCCGCCGGCGCCGCGATAGCAGCGCTCCCGAGGGCCAGGTCGAAGGCGACCATGTTGCGGTTGGTCAGGCGCAGCGCCTGCTCGAGCGTCATCGCACCACCATCCAACCAGATCGCGGGGACTCGATGCCAGGCTGGTCGGAAGGGAATGGTTGGCAACCGTTGAAAGTGACGCCGTGACCAAGACTGCGACCAAAACCAAGAGCCTTTCCGAGTACATCCAGGAGCGCTTCGAGGACTTCTCGCGCTCGCAGAAGGACGTCGCCCGCTACATCGTCGACCACCTCGACGAGGCAGCCTTCCTCACAGCCGAGGAGCTTGCCAGGAGAGCGAGCACCTCGTCATCGACGGTGGTGCGCTTCTCCCAGGCCCTCGGCTTCGAGGGCTACCCGGAGCTGCAGCAGGCCGCAATCGAGGAGTACCGCAACGCCGGCACCGCCACGACCAGCGCCGACAGCTCGGGGTCGCTCTTCTCCTTCGACCACTCGGAGCTGGAGGGCTCGCTCGGCGCCGACTACGCCAACCTCGAGGAAACGGCCCGCAAGCTGACCCGTGAGCAGGTCGACGGCGCGGTCGCCGCCCTGGCCGAGGCTCAGCGCATCGTGATCGTCGGCGTCGACCAGATGGCCTTCTTTGCCAGCTATCTACGCCACACCCTCAGCCTGCTCGACATCCGCGCCGAGATCGTCGCCAGCACAGGCGGCGAGTCGCTGCAGCGCCTCGGCCGCATCGACGAGGAGACGCTCGTCATCGTCCTCTCCTCGGGACGCGCCCACCCTCTGCTTCTGCGGGCGATGAAGCTCGCCGTCCACCGCAGCGCCCGCACCCTCGCGATCTCCGACGCCTCGATGTCCGAGGTCGGCGAGCACGCGGAGCTGACCCTCTATTACTCCTCGAACAGCCCATCCTTCGCCCGCTCCAACACGGCGCTGATGGCTCTCGTCCAGGCTCTGGCCCACGGCCTCTACGCCCGTGACGAAGACAGCCACAAGGACCGCATCCGGGCTTACAAGCTGAAGTAGCGGCAGGGGGTCCCCCATAGCGCAGGACGTGCCGGTCCCTCAGTGCCTAAAAAGGCACCCAGGGACCGGCACGTCCGAGCACATGGGGGGAAGCCGCCGCGACAGGACCCGCGGGCCGGGGACGTAATATGCGGTTCATGGCTGCTGAACGAGCGACTTTCCGGGTGAAGACCGGGCTGGCGGAGATGCTGAAGGGCGGCGTGATCATGGATGTGGTCACGCCCGAGCAGGCGCGGATCGCCGAGGACGCCGGCGCCTGTGCGGTGATGGCGCTCGAGCGGGTCCCGGCGGACATCCGCAAGGACGGCGGGGTCGCACGGATGTCGGACCCGGCGATGATCAAGGGCATCCAGGAGGCGGTGACGATCCCGGTTATGGCCAAGGCGCGGATCGGCCACTTCGCCGAGGCCCAGGTGCTGCAGGCGCTGGAAGTCGACTACATCGACGAGTCGGAGGTGCTGACGCCGGCCGACGAGCGCAACCACATCGACAAGCTTGCCTTCGACGTCCCCTTCGTCTGCGGCGCCACCAACCTCGGCGAGGCATTGCGGCGGATCGGCGAGGGCGCGGCGATGATCCGCTCCAAGGGCGAGGCCGGGACGGGAAACGTGGTCGAGGCGGTGCGCCACATGCGCGAGATCGTCTCCGGGATCAAGCGGCTCGCGCAGCTGGGCCCGGAGGAGCTGGCTGGCGCCGCGAAGGAACATCAGGCGCCGCTGGAAGTGGTCCAGGAGGTCGCCAAGCAGGGCCGGCTGCCGGTGCCGCTCTTCTGCGCGGGGGGAATCGCTACGCCCGCGGATGCGGCGCTGATGATGCAGCTTGGGGCCGAGGGCAATTTCGTCGGCTCGGGCATCTTCAAGAGCGCCGACCCCGAACGGCGCGCCAAGGCTATCGTCGAGGCAACCACCCACTTCGACGATCCAGAGCGGGTCGCCGCCGCCTCTATCGGCCTCGGCGAGGCGATGCCGGGTCTCGAGATCGCGGAGCTGGCGGCCGCCGACGCGCTGCTGCAAGATCGCGGTGCCTGAGCTGCGCATCGGCGTCCTCGCCATCCAGGGGGGCTTCGAAGCCCACCTGACGAGACTCCGCGAGCTGGGCGCCGAGACGCGCGAGGCCAAGACCCCGGCCGATCTCGTCGGGCTCGATGGCCTGGTGATCCCGGGAGGCGAGAGCACGACGATCTCGAAGGGGATCGAGGCGGCGGGCCTTGCCGGTCCAATCCGGGCCCTGCGCGATGCCGGCGGCACGGTCTTCGGCACCTGCGCCGGGATGATCCTCTGCGACGACGCGCATCTCGGCCTGATCGACGCCACGGCCGAGCGCAACGCCTTCGGCCGCCAGCTGCAGAGTTTCGAGACCGAGCTCGAGGTGGAGGGGATCGGCGACGAGCCGCTGCGCGCGGTGTTCATCCGCGCGCCGTGGGTGGCACGGTGCGGGCCGAACGTCGAGGTGCTGGCGGCCTACGAGGATCGTCCCGTGGCGGTTCGCGAGGGAGGGGTGCTTGCCTGCGCCTTCCATCCCGAGCTGACCGACGATTCGCGGATGCACGCGCTTTTCATGGCGATGACGACCAGCTCGCAACGCGAGCGGGAGGAGGCGGAGGCGTGAGGGACCCCAGAGTCGAGAATCTGGCGAAGATCCTGGTCGGCTACTCGACCGAGGTGAAGGCGGGGGAGGTGGTCTCGATCGACGGCGAGATCGGCGCCGAGCCGCTTCTGCGAGCAATCTACGAGGAGGTGCTGAGGGCCGGGGCGAACCCGATCCTCAACGTCGCCCTCGACGGGTTGGCCGCGACCTACTTCGAGCATGCCACCGACAAGCAGCTCGACTGGGTTTCCCCGCACATGCGCTGGACAGTCGAGAACGCCGACGTGCGCATCGGCGTCGGCGCCAGCGCAAACACCCGCGAGCTTTCGAGCGTTCCGCCGGAGCGCCAGGCCCGTCGGCGGATGGCGGTCGGTCCGGTGCTCAACCGGATGATGGAGCGCAGCGCCGCCGGCGAGTTCCGCTGGTGTTACACGATCTTCCCGACCAACGCCTTCGCCTCGGAGGCCGAGATGAGCCTTCGCTCCTACGAGGACTTCTACTTCGGCGCCTGTCTCGCCGACGACGCGGAGCCGTTGACGGCATGGAAACGTGCCTCGAGCGAGTGCGAACGGCTCGCGGACTGGATCGAGGGGCACGAGGAGGTCCAGGTCACCGCGCCGGGCACCGACATCAGGCTCGGCATCGCCGGCCGCAAGTTCATTCCCTGCGTCGGCGATCGCAACATGCCCGATGGCGAGTTCTTCACCGCCCCGGTGGAGGACTCCGTGGAGGGCGAGGTCAGCTTCCACCTGCCGGCGGTGATCGGCGGTCGCGAGGTCTCGGGGGTGCGGCTTCGCTTCGAGGCGGGCAAGGTTGTAGACGCCAGCGCCGAGCGCGGCGAGGAGTACCTGATCTCGCTGCTCGACACCGACGAGGGCGCGCGCCGGCTTGGCGAGCTGGGGATCGGGACCAACTACGCGATCGACCGCGGCACGCTCGAGGTCCTGCTCGACGAGAAGATCGGCGGCACCGTCCACATGGCCGTCGGCAAGTCCTACCCCGAGTCCGGCGGCGTCAACGACTCCGCCGTCCACACCGACCTCGTCTGCGATCTGCGACTGGGCGGCAAGCTCGAAGTCGACGGCGTCGTCATGCAGGAAGACGGAAAGTTCGTCGTCTGACGTCTATGGCGGTGGGATTGGCGTTGGCAGGGCGCCCCTCGTCCCGACAAGTGCCGGTCTAATGAGACCGGCACTTTGAGTATCCGCCGGTTCGAGGGGCGCCCTGCCCACGCCAATCCCCATAGCGCAGGACGTGCCGGTCCCTGGGTGCCATAAAAGGCACCCAGGGACCGGCACGTCCGAGCACATGGGGGAAAGCCGCCCCGACAGGACCCGCGGGCCGATACCGCCAGCTCTACTGATTCGGGATGGGGGAGCCGGCGAGGAAGAAGAACCAGACGGTGAGGGCGAGGATGGCGAGGAGGACGGAGCCGACGAGAACCGCTTCCACGACCGTGGTCGAGTCGGCGCGGGGGGCGGTGTCGCGCATGCTTTTCAGCCAGGCCGGTCGCATCGGCTCGAGGCGGTTGGTGCCGGTGATCTGCATGTAGAGCCGGTTGAGGCGCCCGATCAGCCAGGCCATGAAGAGGATCGAGACGACGATCCCGACGGCGACGACGAAGTAGGGCATGTTGCTCGGAAACTGGGTGTGGGAGACCTTGGATCCGATGTAGATCCAGCTCAGCGGGATCGCGGTCCAGATCGAGAGCGCGGCAAGCAGCATCGCGACGAAGACGACGGTGGCGGCCATTCCACGCACGGCGCTGTCGCTGTGGGAGTCGGTTGCCATCTCCACATTCATAGAATGGCAGGCATGTCGGGGCACTCAAAGTGGTCTTCCATTAAGCACAAGAAGGGCGCCGCGGACGCAAAGCGGGGAAAGCTCTTCACCAAGCTGGCGCGTGCGATCACGGTCGCATCGAGGGACGGCGGCCCGGATCCCGACGGCAACCCGGCGCTGGCGACGGCGGTCCAGAAGGCGCGCGAAGCCTCGATGCCCAAGGACAACATCCAGCGCGCGATCGACCGCGGCGGGGGCATCGGCACCGATGCGGCGGCGATCGAGAGTGTCCTCTTCGAGGGCTACGGGCCCGGTGGCGCGGCGATCCTGGTCGAGACGCTGACCGACAACCGCAATCGCACGACCGCCGACGTGCGCCACGCCTTCACCAAGCACCACGGCAACCTCGGGGAGCCGGGGTCGGTCGCGTGGATCTTCGAGAAGCGCGGAGTCCTCGTGGTCGACGGCGAGCGGCATGGCGAGGACGACCTGATCGGGGCGATCGACGCCGGCGCCGAGGACGTACGCGAGGACGGCGGTCAGCTGCGGGTGATCTGCGAGCCGGGCGACCTCGAGGCGGTGCGAAAGGCGCTGGAGGCCGACGGCGTCGAGATCGAGTCGGCCGACGTCGCGATGGAGCCGAAAAGCACGGTCCTCGTCAAGGGCACCGACGCCGAATGGCTGCTGCGCCTGGTCGACGCCCTAGAAGAGCACGACGACGTCAATGCCGTCCACGCCAACTTCGACGTTCCGCAGGAGATCATCGAGAAGCTCGCGGCCTGAAGGCATCCGGGAGGCCTTCCAGAATCAGTTCCCATGCAAGTCGTGATGGGGATCGACCCCGGGGCGGCGAACCTCGGCTTCGGGGTGGTCCGAGTCGAGGGCAACCGCATGGTCGCGCTCGACGGCGGCGTGGTGGAGACCCCTGCCGGAATGCCGATCGAGCGGCGCCTGGACCGCATCCACGAGGAGCTCTCGAAGCTGATCGATTGGCATCGGCCAGCGGCGATGGCGCTGGAGGATCTCTACTTCGGCAAGAACGTCCACTCGGCGATGGCCGTCGGTCGCGCCAGCGGAGTCGCGATGCTCGTCGCCGCCCAGCACGGCGTGGGTTGCTTCAACTACACGCCCCAGGCGATCAAGAAGGCGGTCTGCGGCTCAGGCGGCGCCGGCAAGGAGCAGGTGCAGCGCATGGTCGCCACCCTGCTCGGCCTTCCCGAGCTTCCGACGCCCGACCACGCCGCCGACGCCCTGGCGGTCGCGATCTGCCACGGCGGCAGCGCCGGGCGCGACGCAGCGGTGGCGAGCGCCGAAAGGCTCGCCGGATGATCGCGGCGGTGCGAGGCGAGGTGATGGTGCGCCGACCGGACCACGTGGTCGTCGACACGGGCGGAGTCGGATACAGGCTCGCGATCTCGGCGGAGACGCTGAAGGCGGTCCCTGCTATCGGTCACGAGGTCTTCCTGCACACGGAGCTGATCGCCCGTGAGGACTCGCTCGCTCTCTTCGGCTTCGCCTCCGAGGAGGAGCGCGACCTCTTCGGCGAGCTGATCTCGGTCAGCGGGGTCGGTCCGAAGGTCGCGCTGGCGGCACTGTCGGGCGGTCCGACGCGCGAGCTGCTGAAGGCGATCGCCAGCGGCGACGCAAAGCGATTCCAGGCGGTACCGGGAATCGGCAAGCGCACCTCCGAGCGGATCATCGTCGAGCTGCGCGAGAAGGTCTCCGGGGCGATGGAGGAGGCGGTTGCGCTCGGCGACTCGGATACGGGCGAGCCCCGTGCCCTCGCCCGCGACGGTCTCGTCAACCTCGGCTATGCGCCACTCGAGGCCGAGCGGCTGCTCGACGGCGTCGAGGGGGGCGACCCCGAGGAGATGCTCGGCGCCGCGCTGCGCAAGGCCGGCGCCTCGAAGAGCAGAGCGGCATGAGCGAGAAACGCATTCGCACGCCCGGGATCGACGAGCCGAGCGGCGAGGAGGTCCGGATCCACGACGCTCGCGCCGATGCCCCCGACGAGGCCCTCGACAGCTCGCTGCGCCCACGCCGGCTGGAGGACTTCGTCAACCAGGTGCAGGTGACCGAGCAGCTCGCGATCTTCATCGAGGCCGCCAAAGGTCGCGGCGAGCCGCTCGACCACGTCCTGCTCGCCGGACCGCCCGGCCTCGGCAAGACGTCGCTCGCCCACATCGTCGCCGAGGAGATGGGCGTGCCGATGGTGCAGACGGCGGGGCCGGCGCTCGAGCGCAAGGCCGACGTGGCGTCCTTCCTCACCGCGCTCGAGCCGGGCAGCGTCTTCTTCGTCGATGAGATCCACCGGCTCGGTCGCGCCGTCGAGGAGACGCTCTACCCCGCGATGGAGGACGGCGAGCTGCCTGTCGTCCTCGGCCAGGGGGCGGGCGCGCGCACAGTGACTCTGCCCCTGCCTCCCTTCACGCTGATCGGCGCGACCACCCGCGCCGGCCTGCTGACGACGCCCCTGCGCGACCGCTTCGGCCTCTCGCACCGGGTCGAGCACTACAGCGCCGTGCACCTGGCCGAGATCGTCGTCCGCTCGGCCGGCATCCTCGGAATCGAGATCGACGAAGCCGGAGCGGAGACGATCGCGAGCCGCTCGCGGGGGACCCCACGAGTCGCGAACCGGCTGCTGAAGAGGGTGCGCGACTTCGCCCAGGTGCGCGAGCAGGGGGCGATCGACGGCTCCGTCGCCCTCGGCGCGCTCGAGATGCTCGAGGTCGACGCCGGCGGCCTCGACCGCAGCGATCGAGCCCTGCTCGAGGCGATCGCCGAGAAGTTCGGCGGCGGACCGGTAGGTCTGTCGACCCTTGCCGTTGCGATCGGCGAGGAGGCCGACACGATCGAGGACGTGCTCGAGCCCTATCTGCTTCAGCAGGGTCTGATCAAGCGAACTCCTCGGGGCCGGGTGCTCACCCCGCGGGCCTATCAGCACCTTGGCCTGCCGGCGCCCGATTCCGCAAGAAGCCTCTTCTAATAGCCGCGCTCAGTAATCTGGCGGGGATGCCGTTCTTCATCTGTCCCAACTGCGGCCACAGGGAGGTCAGCGCCGAGCGCACGGCGGGCTTCAGCACGCGCCCGAAGGGTTGCTCGAAATGCGGCTTCGGCTTCGTCTTCGAGCTGCTCGACGACTACTATCCCGCACCCAACGCGGCCTTCTTCGTCTGCGACCGCGAGGCGCGCGTGATCGACGCCGGACGCGGCAGCTTCGAGCTCACCGGGCTCACCGACGAAGACGTGATCGGCAGGCCGGTCCAGGAAGTGCTCGGCCTGCAGTGGCGCGACCCCGGGGAAGGCGGGGAGGAGGCCGACACCAACGGCGATGGGATCACCAACCCGATCGAGACCTCGCTCGAGTGGGGCGTCCGCTCCTTGGGCAAGCGTGTATCTGTGAACGCCGAGGGCGACCTGCCGGCGGAGGCGGTCGCGGACGTCTTTCCCGCCTACGACGACGACGGTGGGCTGCTGATCGTCCTCACCCCGGAGGCCTGAGCGAATGGGCAATCGTCGCCGACACCTCTTCGTCCTGCTCTTCGTCTTCGGCTTGATCGCGATCTCCGGGCTCGTCATCGCCAGCAAGGAAACGAAGCTCGGCCTCGACCTGAAAGGCGGCGTCCAGCTCGTGCTCCAGGGTCGGCCGACCCCGCAACAGCCGAATATCACGAGCGGCTCGATGGAAAGAGCCATCGACATCATCCGCGAAGGCTGCGACCAGCTCGGCGTCTCCGAGATCGAAGTCTCACAGGTCGGCAGCGACCAGATTCAGGTCGGCATCCCCGGTGCCACAAGCGTCGGCCGAGCAACCGATTGCGCGACGAAACCGGCCCGACTCTACTTCTTCGACTGGGAATCGAACCTGATCGGCCGCGAGCGCGCGATCGGCGGCAACCCCGGCACGGAACCCCCCGAAGGAGCCATCGCCGCGGCGAACAAAGAATGGCAGGAAGCCGGCCGCAGCACGACGAGCCAGGCCGACGGACAGCTAATCGCCTCGGGGGCCTATGCGACCGAGTACGCGGCGGCGAAGCTCGCCTCCGAACAGCCTGAAGTGAAGGACTGCAAAGAAATATGTAGCCAGCCGACCACCTACTACCTCTTCAAAAAGGGGAAAGAGCACAAGACCATCGCCGGCCCCGAGTACGCGAAGGAAGACCTCTACCTCAATCCCAGCGGCAAACGACGACCCAAGGACGCCGGCATCGTCGTCAGGGTTCCGCAGGGAACGATCGTCGTCTCAGAGAAGCCGAGCGACTCCAGCGGCCAGGTGATCGAGAACGCCAAGCCGGGTTGGTACGCGCTGAAGGACAACCCGGCCCTCTCGGGCACCGAAATCACCCGCCCGAAGCAGGAAACGGACCAGGGAGGCGCCCCGAACGTAACCTTCAAATTCACCGGCAGCGGACGCGAGGCCTTCCAGGAAGTCACCCGCACGATCGCCCAGCGCGGCGCGGCGCGGTCGATCGGCCCGGCCGCCGGCCAGGAAGCGGCTGAAATCTCGGGTCACTTCGCGGTCGTCCTCGACAACGAAGTCAAGACCAGGCCGATCATCGACTTCACGCAGAACCCGGACGGCATCGACGGCCGCACCGGCGCCCAGATCTCAGGCGGCTTCACCAGCATCGGCGACGCCCAGGAATTGGCCAGCTTCCTCCAGCGCGGCGCCCTGCCGATCAACCTCAACCTGATCAGCCAGTCCCAGGTTTCGGCGACCCTGGGCAGCGAAGCGCTCCATGACGGCATCAAGGCCGGCATCGTCGGCCTTGCACTCGTCATCCTCTTCCTGCTGCTCTTCTACCGTTTCCTTGGCCTGGTCGCCACCCTCGCCCTGGGCGCCTACGGGGTGATCTTCTTCGCCCTGATCAAACTGATCCCGATCACGCTAACGCTGCCGGGGATCGCTGGGCTGATCCTGACGATAGGAGTCGCCGCCGACTCGAACATCGTCATCTTCGAGCGCATCAAGGAGGAGGTGCGCGCCGGGCGCTCGATGTCGAGCGCGATCTCAGCTGGCTACAGGCGCGGGATCGCGACGATCATCGACGCCAATGTGGTCACGATGCTGACCGCGTTCATCCTCTTCGTCCTCGCCACCGCCGGCGTCAAGGGGTTCGCCTTCACGCTTGGCGTCGGCACGATCGTCTCGCTGCTCACCGCGGTCGTCTTCACGCAGGCTCTGCTCGGCAGCATGAGCCGCTCGCGGCTACTGCGCTCGCCGAGCGCGCTAGGCGCGTCGCGCCAGCGCTTCCGCTGGCGCTTCGACTTCATGGGCGCCAGCCGCTGGTTCTTCTCTCTCTCGGGTTGCATCCTCCTGGTCGGGGCCCTCGCCCTCGCGACCAAGCAGCTCAACCTCGGCATCGACTTCGAGTCGGGCACGCGAATCGAGGTCGCCCTGGTCAAGCCGACCGACGAGGAAGCGATGCGCGACGCTCTGAGCGGCACTGGGATCTCGGCCAGCTCCGAGATCCAGCGGGAGAGCAATCCGGGCCTGGGATCGAATGCCTTCCTGATCCAGTCGAAGACGCTGAAGCCGCGGCAGATCACCGAAATCCAAAAGGAGCTGGAAGCCAAGTTCGGCATCAAGACGAACGGCTTCGACAGCACCAGCGTCGGGCCAACATTCGGCCAGACGGTGGCGAACAGCGCCCGCAACGCCCTGATCTTCTCGCTGCTGGTGATTTGCGGCTACGTCGCGCTGCGGTTCGACCCCAAGTTCGCTGTGCCGGTCCTGATCGCGCTCTTCCACGACATCCTGATCACGGCCGGCATCTACTCGCTGACCGGCCGGGAAGTGACGAGCGGCACGGTCGCCGCCTTCCTCACGATTCTGGGGTATTCGCTCTACGACACGATCATCGTCTTCGACCGAATACGCGAGAACATGCCGCGGATGCCGCGTGCGGCGTTCTCGCAGATCGTCAACCGCTCGATGAGCGAGGTTCTGACCCGCTCCCTGGCGACGAGCTTCACCACGCTGCTCGCGGTCGTCTCGCTGCTCGTCTTCGGCGGGGCCACGCTGCAGGACTTCGCCTTCGCGATGATGGTCGGAATCGCGTCCGGCACCTACTCGTCGATCTTCATCGCCTCGCCGGTGCTGACGGCCTGGAAGGAACGCGAACCCGGATTTGCGCGCAGGCGAGAGCGGATCGTCGCGCTCGACGGCGCCGTTCCGGCTTATGCGGACGAGGTTGAGCTCGCCAAGCTCGGCGACGCCGAGGAGAGCGACGCCGAGATCGCGGAGGAGATCGCCGCCCGCGAGCAGAGCCAGCCCAAGGTCGCGGCGCTGGCCAGCGCCGAGGCTGAGCCCGAGGTCGAGCGCGACGGTGGCGACCCAGCCAGCAACGGCGAGCCGCCTGCCGCCGACCCGGCTGCGGTCGCCCAGCGCGAACGCCAGGAGCGTCGCCGGGAACGACGCAAACAGCGGCGCAAACACGGGAGGAATCGCTGATGGCCCTGCTCGTCTGGTTCATGATGGGCATCGCCCTCTGGCACTTCACGGTGTTCCTTCCCGACCGCTTCTGGCAGGGAATCGTCGGCGCCTTCCTCGGCTCGGTGATCGGCGCGGTGGTGTTCGGGGGAATCATCGAGATAGTCACCGGCAAAGGCTTGGGCGATACCGACATCGCGACCGCTCTGATCGCTGTTCCCGGCGCTGCAATCGGCCTCGCCGTCGTCTACGCGATCGGCGTGCGCGCCGAAGAGGCTGCTGGGCAGGGGTGAGGGTCGAAACGTCTGGGGTGAGTCCCCAAAACGCTCGGCAGGAGCCTCGCGGGAGTGTTTTGGGGACCCACCCCAGACGTTTCGTTCAGTACCCCCGCTGTTTCCGCGCTCGAGGGCGTGGGAATCCGTCCCAGGCGATTCCTAGCCTGCGGATGTGGCGGAAGCTCTACGCGCATACAAGGCGGATCCGTTCGCCTACGAGGAGGCCCGAGAGCTCGCCGCTGAGCTCGAGCTGAGCGAGCCGGTGGCGATCACGCTGGTCAGGCGCGGCTACCGCACCCCGGACGAGGCCCGTGCGTTCCTCGCCGCGGACGAGACGCACCCGCCGGAGGCCTTCCGCTCGATGGGAGCAATTGTCGAGCAGGTACTCGCCGCGGTCGAGGCCGGGAAGCGGATCACCGTCCACGGCGATTTCGACGTCGACGGCGTCTGCGCCACCACGATCCTGGTCAGCACCCTCCGAGAGCTGGGAGCCGACTGCGACTGGCTCATCCCGGACCGCATGGCCGACGGCTACGGCTTGAACGCTGAGAACGTCAAGAAGCTGGTCGAGCGCGGCACCCAACTCCTGATCACCGCCGACTGCGGCATCACAGCGGTCGAGGAGATTGAGCTGGCCAAGGAGCTCGGCCTCGACGTGATCGTCACCGATCACCATCAGCCTGGGGGGGAGCTTCCGGGCTGCCCAATCCTGCACCCGACCATCGACGGCTACCCATTCGAGGATCTCTGTGGCACGGCCGTCGCCTGGAAGCTCGCGACCGCGTTGCGGGGGGGTGGGGAGTCGGGAGTGGGGTCCCCAAAACGCTCGGCAGGAGCCTCGCTTGAGTGTTTTGGAGACCCCACTCCCGACTCCCCTTCCCACGCCGATGCCGATCTTGATCTCGTGGCGCTCGCGACTGTCGCTGATGTGGTCCCGCTCGTCGGAGAGAACCGAAGCCTGGTCAAGCGTGGACTCGAGGAGGTGCGCAGGGCACAGCGGCCGGGGATCAGAGCGCTATTGGAGGCATCGAAATGCGATCCGGGTCAGCTGGACGAGGGCGACCTGGCGTTTCGGCTGGCACCGAGGATCAATGCCGCGGGGCGGTTGTACCGAGCCGATGCGGGGGTGGAGCTCTTCCTGACCAATGACGAAGCGCGCGCCAAGGAGATAGCTGTCGAGCTGAGCCGGGCCAACTCCGAGCGGCGGAAAACCGAGATGCAGGTGTTGCAGGCGGCCGAAGCGACGCTCAGGGAACTGCCGGAGGAGATGCGCGATGCGCCGGCGATCGTGGTTGCCGGGAAGGACTGGCACCCGGGCGTGATCGGGATCGTCGCCTCGCGGCTGGTTGAGAAGCATCACAAGCCCACGGTCGTGATCTCGCTGGACGGGAACGGGGAGGGGAGGGGGTCGGGGCGGAGCATCCCTGGGTTCGATCTGCTCGCCGGGTTGGCGGCGTGCTCCGAGCACCTGGTCGGATTCGGTGGGCACCGGGCGGCGGCCGGCCTCGAGATCGAAGAGGCGAGCGTGGATGCCTTCCGCGAGGCATTTGCCGCGCACGCGAAAGCGGTACTCGCGCCGGAGGACCTGATGCGGACGGAGCGGGTCGACGCGATCGTCGGCGGCGCCTCGCTCGGACTCGACCTCGCCGAGGAGTTGCGGCGGCTGGCGCCGTTCGGCATGGGCAACCCGGGCGTGCGGCTGCTCGTGCCAGCGGCGCGGGTGCGCGACGTGCGCTCGATCGGCGATGGCAAGCACGCCCGCTTCAGTCTCCACAGCGGCTCCCATAAGGCGCTTGGCGTCGCCTTCGGCCGGCCGTCTCTCGGCGTCGAAGAGGACGAGCCGGTCGACGTCGCGGTCCGGCTCGAGGTAAATCGCTGGAACGGAGCGGTCGAGCCCCAGGTTGTCCTGCGGGAGCTCTACCGGCGGGAGACCGCGGAGGGCGAGCCGACAGCCGAGGCGTGGTGGGCTCGCTTCGAGGCCGAGCTGGCCCGGGACCCCGCAGCGCTTATGTCGCCGCCGTCCCCCGCGGCCCATCCCCGTAAGGAACTGTCCAGCTCCAACGCCCCCGCAGCCGTGGCGGGGGAGCTGGCCGCATGCGGGGAGCGGGTCGTCGCGGTGACCGCGGATTCCCAGATGCGGGCCGCAATGGCTCGCGACGGGCTCCGGATCGCCGACTGGGCTGAGCTGGAGCGCTCGCCAGAGCTGTGCGCCGAGTTCGCCCAGGTGGTGCTCGTCGACCCACTTCCAGAGCCGGCCCTCGAGGCGCTCGTGGCTCGCTCGGACTCTCCGGGGGGCTACCTCCACCGGGCCTGGGGAGAGGCCGAGCGGCGCTTCGCGGTCGCCGCACTCGCCGAACAGCTCGTGCAACGCCCAACCCTGATCTCTCTCTTCCGCGACCTCCGCGAGATCGAGGGCGGTGGGGGGGAGGACCTTCGCCGTGCCCTGCTGGGCGGCGGCCGGCACCCACGCTCTCCCGAGACGGCGGCGCGCGGCATCCGGGTGCTGGGCGAGCTCGACCTGATTGCCGGAGAGTTCGCCGGCGGACGCGGGGAGTTGCGCGTCGTATCCTCAGAGGGAACCGACCTGGAGCGCTCCGCGTCCTACCGCGCGTTCAGCGCCCGCCATCAGGAGGCACACCGATATCTGGAAGGACTGAAACAGCCGTAGCAAGCGAGGGGCTCCTTGGCGACCTCTTTGCCGTCGTCGAGGAGTTCGATTCGCAGGCGATCGACCGAGAGGCCGTCACGCGCGCCTTCGATTTCGCCTGCGACCGTCACGCCGATCAGCTGCGCCGCTCGGGCGACGAGTTCATCACGCATCCCGTCGGCGTGGCGCAGATCTGCGCCGGAATGCGGCTTGACACCGAGACCCTCTGCGCAGCGCTCCTGCACGACACGGTCGAGGACACGAGCGCCAGCCTCGAGGAGATCCGGGCTGAGTTCGGCGATCAGGTCGGGCAGCTCGTCGACGGGGTCACGAAGCTGACTGGGATCACTTTCGAGAGTCGCGACGAGCGCCAGGCGGAGAACTACCGCAAGATGATGGTGGCGATGGCCACCGACGTCAGGGTCATCCTGATCAAGCTGGCCGATCGGCTGCACAACATGCGAACTCTCGGCGCGTTGCCAAAGCAAAAGCAGACGGCGAAGGCGCGCGAGACGCTCGAGATCTACGCGCCGCTGGCTCACCGGCTCGGAATCCACGCGATCAAGTGGGAGCTGGAGGATCTTGCCTTCGCGACTCTGCACCCGCGCAAGTACGCGGAAATCAAGCAGCTCGTCGCCCAGCAGCGAGACGAGCGCGAGGCCTATGTGGACGAGGCGGGGGAGTTCCTCTCGGGCGAGCTGCGCAAGGTCGGGATCGAGGCCGAGATCTCCGGCCGCGCCAAGCACTTCTACTCGATCTACACGAAGATGACGAAGAAGGGCCGCGAGTTCAACGAGATCTTCGACCTCACCGCGATGCGCGTGATCGTCGGCTCGGTGAAGGACTGCTACGGCGCGATCGGCGTCATCCACTCGCTCTGGAAGCCGCTGCCGGGCCGTTTCAAGGACTGGGTGGCGATGCCGAAGGCGAACATGTACCAGGCCCTGCACACGACGGTGATCGGCCCGGAGGGCAAGCCGCTGGAGATCCAGATTCGCACCGAGGAGATGCACAAGCTCGCCGAGTACGGGATCGCCGCCCACGTCGCCTACAAGGAGGGCGACGTCGCCGACCCGCAGCGCGAGAAGATGACCTGGCTGCGCCAGCTCGTCGATGCCGAGGGAGACCAGGACCCGGCCGAGTTCCTCGAGTCGCTCAAGGTCGACCTCTTCGAGGAAGAAGTCTTCGTCTTCACGCCCAAGGGAGAGGTGAAGAACCTCTCGGCCGGGTCGACTCCGCTCGACTTCGCCTACGCGGTGCACACCGACGTGGGCCACGCCTGCGTCGGCGCCAAGGTCAACGGCTCGATCGTGCCGCTGCACTACCAGCTGCGCTCGGGCGACATCGTCGAGGTGCTGACGGCGAAGAAAAAGCCCGGGCCGTCGCGTGACTGGCTGAAGCTGGTGCGCACGAGCCGGGCGCGCAACAAGATCCGCGCCTTCTTCAAGGAGGAGAGCCGCGAGGACGCCGAGCGCAAGGGGCGGGAAAGCCTCGAGGAAGCGCTGCGCACGCGTGGCCTGCCGATGCAGAAGGTCGCCGCCTCGCCACTGCTCGTCGACGTGATCCGCGAGATGGGGTACCGCAAGGCGACCGAGTTCTACATCGCTCTCGGCCAGGGGAAGGTCTCAACCAAGACGGTTGCCAACAAGCTGATGCAGCGCCTGAAAGCGGGCGAGGCCGTCGAGGAGACGGACCCCCTCGGCCTGGCCGGGCACCGTGAGGACAAGGCTCGGCGCACCAAGGACGCATCCAACTTCGGCATCAGGGTGAAAGGCGCCACCGGTAACGTGGCCGTGCGGTTGGCAAAGTGCTGCCGGCCCGTGCCTGGTGACGAGATCGCCGGGTACGTGTCCCTTGGCCGGGGCATCACGATCCACCGCAAGGACTGCAACAACATGAAGGCGCTGAAGCGGGCGCCGGAAAGGTTCGTCAACGTGAGCTGGGATGGCGAGAATGAGTCCTCGTACCGGGTCGAGCTGCAGATCGACGCCTATGACCGCACCCGCCTGCTCGAGGATCTGTCACGAACCTTCTCGGAGGCCGGGATCAACATCCTCTCCGCCAGCTGCACGACCAACCACCCGATGGTGAAAAACCGCTTCGTGATCGAGGTCGGCGATACCGAGCAGCTCAAACAGTGCGTCGCGCGGCTGCGAAACGTCGAGTCGGTATTCGACGCCTACCGGATAACTCCGACCGCCTGAGTCAGGCGACGACCGTGAGGGCGCCGGGGCAGGCGCGCAGGGTCATCTCGGTCTTCTCGCCGATGTAGTCGCCGTCAACTTGGACGGGGAACGGGCGGCTGATTCCATCCTTCGTCGTCGAGATCGACGAGACAGCGGCTTCCTCTATATGCGCGAAATGCTCGATCTGGCGGTGGCGCGCAGCGGGCCTGCGCTCGCTGAACAGGCGCGCGATCAGGGTCGGCATGTCTCGGGTCGCGGCCCGCTTCAGCACGCCGAGCGCCAGGGCGCCGTCGTCGATCGCGACATCCTCGCAAACACGGATCGGGCTGTCCGAGAAGTAGGTGAAGGGATCCGAGTTCTGGGCCAGGGCGGTGACCCCCTCCGCCTCCTCGCCGTCAACCTGCGCACGCAGCCGAACCGGATTGACCAGGTAGGAGCGATAGAAAGCCGAAACCGCAGCCCAGCTGAAGTAGTAGGGCCCTGCCATCGACTTCATCTTCGGATGGGCGTCGACGCGCTTGACGACGGTTGCGTCGATGCCGGCCCCGCAGGAGAAGACGAAGTATCGGCCGTCCGCCCTGCCCAGGTCGATCTTCCGCGGCCGCCAGTCGTCGACCAACGCCAGCAGGTGCTCGGTGGCGTCAACGACGTCGTTTGGAATGCCGAGGGTACGGCAGACCACGTTCGTCGACCCGCCCGGAAGCATCGATACCGGCACGTCCGTCCCGGCCAGCCCATTCGCCACCTCGTTGAGCGTCCCGTCGCCGCCGAAAGCCACGACCAAGTCGTAGCCATGGTCACGCACCTCGCGCCCGATCTCCGTCGCATGGTTCTGCGCCTCGGTGTCGATCGCCTCGACCTCATAGCGCCCCTGCAGCGCGTAGACGACGAGGTTCTTCAGCCGGCGAGAGACCGTCGTCGCATAGGGATTGACGATCAACAGCATCCGCCTCTTGGCGGAGCGAGCTTTACCCGGCCGTCGCATAGCGAACCACCTGGCCGTCGTCCACTTCCCGCACCCGACTTTCGTTGACGAGCAGGTCGGCGTGGCCGATCACCTCGGAGAGGGTGAGGAAGGCCTGGGTGACGGCGACGTTGCCCCACATCGCCTGGGCAATCTCGTAGGCGTTGCGGGGTTGCTCGACGATCAGCTTGTAGACCTTCTCCTTGCGGCGGTCGTGCTTGGCGATGCGGTCGTCGATCAGGGCGACGTGGTCGACGATCGGCTCACCGTGGCCGGAGAGGACGATCTCGGCTGGCATCTCGCGCGTCTTGCGCATCGAGGCGAGGTAGGTGACGAGGGCCTGGGGGCGCTCATCCGAGCCGTCCAGGGGCCGAGCGAGCAGCGGGTTGGATGAGATGTGCGCGATCAGGTGATCGGCGGCGATCAGGATGCGCCGCTCCTCATCCCAGAAGATCGTGTCCGAGGGGCTGTGGCCGGGACGATGGAATGCCTGCAGGACGCGGTCGCGAAAGGGCATCGACTGACCGTCCTGCAGCGGCTTGGTCACCTGCACCTGCGAGCCCCAGCTGCGGAAGGTGCGCGAGACGCTCTGCAGCGCCCGGGCGACTTCCTCGGGGATGCCGTTGCGCAGCATCAGCCCGACCGCGAACTCGTCGTCGCGCTCAGCGTCCTCGCTGAAGTTGGCGAGCCGCTCGGCGGCGATGCCGAGCGCCGCGACCTCGGCGCCGGAGCGCTCGGCGACGATCTCGGCCAGGCCGAGGTGGTCGATGTGCTGGTGGGTGACGATCAGCAGCTCGAGATCCTCGATCGCGTGACCTCGCTCGGCGAGTTGCGACTGCAGCTCGTCGAGGGCCTTGCCCGAGTTGGGGCCGGCGTCGACCAGGGTCAGCGGCTCGTCCTCGATCAGGTAGCAGTTGACCCGCCCGACCGCGAACGGGGTGGGAATGCGCAGGCAGTGGATGCCGGCGAGCGCGGCCTGCTCCAACGCCTGGTCGGGAGTCAGGCTCACGAGCGGATCAGGCCCAGGACCTCGTCGCGGCGCGCCTCCATGTCCTCCCGAGATATCAGCGACTCGAGGTTGAGCCGCAGTAGCGGCTCGGTGTTGGAGGGCCTGACGTTGAAGTGCCACTCGTCGTAGTCGACCGAGATGCCGTCGAGGGTGGTCTGCCGGCCGTCGGCATAACGCTCGGCGATCGCGCCCATCTTCTCCTCGGGGTCCTCCACCTCGGAGTTGATCTCGCCGGAGATGAAGTAGCGCGAGCGGAACTCGGCCACCAGCTCGGCCAGCGAGCGCCCCTCGAGCGAGAGCAGCTCCAACATCAGCAGCGCCGGGATCGTCCCCGAGTCGGCGTTCCAGAAGTCGCGGAAGTAGTAGTGGCCGGAGACCTCGCCGCCGAAGACGGCGCCCTCCTCGCGCATCCGCGCCTTGAAGAAGGCGTGGCCGACGCGGGAGAGCTCGGAGCGCCCGCCCGCCGCAGCGACCACGTCGGGGACGGCGCGGCTCGAGCGCGGGTCGTAGAGGATCGTCGCCCCCGGGCTCTTGGCGAGCGCCGAGCGCGCCAGCAAGGCGCAGACGAAGTCCCCGTCGCAGAACTCGCCGGCGCCGTCGATGAAGAAGCAGCGGTCGGCGTCACCGTCCCAGGCGATGCCGAGATCGGCGCCGCTCGCCCGCACGCGCTCGACGATCAAACGCCGGTTCTCCTCCAGCAACGGATTCGGCTCGTGGTCGGGGAACTCGCCATCAGGCTTGAAGTACATCTCCTCCAGCTCCAGACCCAGCCCGCGCAGGATCGGCCCGACCATCGGCCCCGCCATCCCGTTGCCGCCGTCGACGACCACCTTCATCGGCGCCACATTTGCCGGGTCGATGAAGGAAAGCGCGTGCGCCCGGTATTCGTCCCAGATATCGACCTCCTCGAAGGAGCCGCCGCCCGGGGCGGAACCGAGGCCCGCCTCGATCTCGCGCCGCACGTCGCCGATACCGGCATCGCCGGAAAGCGCCAGTGCGCCCTCGCGGACCAGCTTCACCCCGGTGTAGGGCTTCGGGTTGTGCGAGGCGGTGACCATCGCGCCGCCGTCGAGCTCGCGCGAGCCGACCAGGTGGTAGAGCATCTCGGTCGCAACCATGCCGGCGTCGAGCACGGTCGCCCCCTCGAAGATCATTCCGTCGCGCAGCTCGGCCGCCATCGCGGGCGCGGTGAGGCGCATGTCGCGCCCCAGCCCGACGCGCAGCTCGCTCGGCAGCTTGCCGCGCAATCGCGCCAGCACCCGGACGAAGGCGCGCCCGATCGCCAGCGCCGTCGTCTCGTCCATTTCGGAGCCGTGCAGCCCGCGGATGTCGTAGGCCTTGAAGATGCCGGGGGGCGCCAGGGTTGGCTGCTCGCTCAAAACGCCCCCTTCAGCGCCTCGTAGCTCTGCTCGAGCGTCTGCGGCATGACTTTCGTGTCGGCGATCACCGGCATGAAGTTGGTGTCGCCGCCCCAGCGGGGGACGACGTGCATGTGGATGTGGTGCTCGACCCCGGCGCCGGCGACCCGGCCCTGGTTGAAGCCGACGTTGTAGCCGTGCGGCTCGTAGACCTCCTCGAGACGGCCCATCGCTCGCTGGGCCAGCGCCATGATCTCCGCGGTCGTCTCAGCTGGCAGATCCTGAAGGCGGCCGACGTGCTCGTACGGCGCCACCATCAGGTGTCCGTTCGTGTACGGGAAGAGGTTGAGGATCACGAAGCAGCGCTCGCCGCGGTGGACGATCAGGTTCGCCTCGTCGTCATCCGCCGCCGGCTTGGCGCAGAAGATGCACTCGTCCTCGTTGTCCTTTGCCGCGTCCTTCACGTAGGAGAGGCGCCAGGGCGCCCAGATCCGAAAGTTGGCCACTCCCCGATCCTATGGGGACGTGCCGGTCGTAGGGTGCCTGAAAAGGCACCCTACGACCGGCACGTCCTATAGCCAGCGGCGCCTGCGGAAGAAGAAGACCATGCCGATCAGGATCAGCGCCATCACGCCGAGGACCAGGAAGAAGCCGGCCTCGTTGTGTTCGAAGGGAACCCAGGAGTTCATCCCCATGACGCTCGCGATCAGGGTCAGGGGCAGGATCACGACGCTGATCGAGGTCAGCACGCGGAGGATGTCGTTGAGCCGGTGCGAGATCACCGCCTCGTTGGTCTCCTCGAGCGCGACGGCGACCTCCTTGTAGTTCTCCAGCAGGTCCCAGATCCTCTCGTGGGCGTCGACGATGTCGTCGAAGTAGATCTCGAGGTCGAGGTCGGTCGCGAGGTAGCGCTGCTTGACCTTCTCCAGGTCATGCAGCACCGGCCGCTGCGGCCGGATCACCTTGCGGAAGTTGATGATCTCCTGCTTGACGTTGGAGATGTCGCGGACGACCTCCTGCGAGCGCCCCTCGAAGATGTCGTCCTCGAGGGCGTCGAGCTTGTTGCCGATCTTGCGCAGCATCGGGAAGCAATAGTCGAAGCTGTCGTCGACGAGGCGGTAGAGCAGGTAGCCGGAGCCACGCGAGAAGAGCTGGTCGCGCAGCTCCTCCTTGGCGCGGCAGCGCTCGAAGAGGTACTCGACCGGCTGTAGGGGCTGGTTGGGGATCGTGACGACGTAGCCGGGACCGACAAAGAGGTCGAGCTCGCCGGCGCCGAGCCTGCCCGCCGCCGGATCGAAGACGGGGAAGTGGAGCACGATGAAGAGGTAATCGTCGTAGACGTCGATCTTCGGCCGTTGATTTCGCGAAAGGACGTCCTCGAGGTCGAGCGCGTGGAAGTCGAAGTTCTCCTCGAGCCAGGCGCGCTCCAGCGCGCCAGGGCGCTCGATGTTGACCCAGCGCAGCCCGCCGGAGTCGATTTGCTCGACGCGGGGCTTCTGCGGCTCAGGCTGCGTCGGCGAGACGACGAGATCGCCACGCCGACCCGTCCGCCGCAGCCTCGGCTTCGGAAGGTTCGGCATCCTGCACGCTCATCGTCTCGTCGGGCATGGGTCGCACAAGGTTAGACGGGCGTGACGAAACGCGTGGGCGATCCCTATCAAAACCTTGCCGCGCGTCAACCTTTTCCTGTATCGTCATCTGCACATAAGCGCCACATCTAGAGGGGTGGAGGGACTGGCCCTATGAAGCCCCGGCAACCACCTCGGACCTCGGTCCGAGGGGAGGTGCCAACTCCAGCAGGTCGACGGAAGGCCTGGAAGATGTGGGGGACGTCCGATCGGACCTCTGCCCCACAAGGCGGAGGTTTTTTTCATAGGCGAGCGAAAGCGAGATCGGATGGCAATCGAGAACCTGAAGTGCAAGGAGTGCGGGGCGACCTACGGGCTCGACGCCCACTTCGCCTGCGAGAACTGCTTCGGACCGCTAGAGGTCGCATACGACTACTCACGGCTCGATCCGGCGGAGGCGAAGCGGAAAATCCAGGCCGGCTCGCAGGGAATCTGGCGCTACGCCGACTTCCTCCCATTTGAGGGACGCCCGGGCGACCCGCTGGAGCCGGGGCTGACGCCGCTGCTGCGCGCCGACCGCCTCGCCGAGAGGCTCGGGCTCGACGCGGAGCTCTGGATCAAGAACGACGCAGCCAACCCGACGCACTCGTTCAAGGACCGCGTCGTCGCCGTCGCTGTCGCCAAGGCCCGTGAGCTCGGCTTCGACACCGTCGCCTGCGCCTCGACCGGGAACCTGGCCAACGCGGTCGCCGCCCACGCCGCCGCCGCCGGCCTGCGCTCATACGTCTTCGTCCCGGCCAACCTCGAGGAGCAGAAGCTGCTCGCCACCGGCGTCTACGGGACGAATCTCGTCGGCGTCCGCGGCAACTACGACGACGTCAACCGGCTCTGCACGCAGCTCGCCGAAACCCGTCCCTGGGCCTTCGTCAACGTCAACCTGCGCCCCTACTACGCGGAGGGATCGAAGACGCTCGCCTACGAGACCGCCGAGCAGCTCGGCTGGGAGCTGCCCGACCGGGTCGTCTGCCCGATCGCCTCGGGCTCGCTCTTCACCAAGGTCGGCCGTGGCTTCCAGGAGTGGCTCGACATCGGCCTCGTACAGGGCGAGCAGCCAGTCTTCAACGGCGCCCAGGCGGTCGGCTGCAGCCCGGTCGCCACCGCCTTCGCCGAAGGCTGGGACGTCTGCAAGCCGCAGCGCCCCGAGACGATCGCCAAGAGCCTTGCGATCGGCGACCCCGCCGACGGGCCCTACGCGGTCGAGCAGGCGCGTCGCACCAACGGCTCGATCGACTCCGTCACCGACGAGGAGATCCGCCACGGGATCACGCTGCTCGCCGAGACCACGGGCATCTTCACCGAGACCGCAGGCGGCGTCACCGTCGGCGTCCTCGCGAAGCTGGCTGAGCGCGACGCGATCGCCGCCGGCGAGCGCGTCGTCGTCTACATCACCGGCGAGGGGCTGAAGACGCTCGACGCGACCCGCGATAGGTTCCGCATGCACGAGATCGACCCCGACCTCGAGAGCTTCGAGGTCGAGTTCCGCGAGGAGGTACCCGCCTGATGCCAGTCACCGTGAAGATCCCGACCCAGTTGCGCGCCGCGACCGACGGGGCGGCCGAGCTGGAGGTCTCCGGGGCGACGGTCGGCGAGGTGCTCGACGCCGTCTTCGAGACGCACGGCACGCTGCGCGACAGGATCACCCAGGACGGCGACCTGCGCCGCTTCGTCAACGTCTACGTCGGCGGCGAGGACATCCGCTTCCAGGAGGGGCTCGCCACCGCGATCGACGACGGCGCCGAGGTGACGATTCTGCCCGCAGTCGCCGGTGGCTGATGCATTGACCCCCCTATAGGGGGTAAAAAGCATCACTCGATGAAGCCTCCCGTGGTCATTCTCTGCGGCGGCCGCGGTACGCGCCTTCGCGAGCGGACCGAGACCGTGCCCAAGGCGCTGGTCGAGATCGGAGGCAAGCCGATCCTCTGGCACGTGATCGGCATCTACGCGGCGCAGGGCTTCGAGCGGTTCGTCCTCGCCACCGGCTACCTAGGGGAGATGGTCGAGGAGTTCGTCGACGCGATCAGCTGGCCGAACGGGGTCTCGGTCGAGTGCGCGGACACGGGAGAGGACACGCCCACCGGCGGGCGGATCGCGCAACTGCATGACCGTCTCGGCGGGGGTAGCTTCTGCGCCACGTACGCCGACGGCGTCGCCGACATCGACCTGTCGGCGCTGCTCGCCTTCCACCAAGGCCACGGTACGGCCGCCACGGTGACCGTGGTCCGGCCCGAGCTGCAGTGGGGCGTGGCCCGGATCGGCGCCGAGAACGAGGTCGAAGGCTTCGTCGAGAAGCCGCGCAGCGAGCACTGGATCAACGGCGGGTTCTTTTGCTTCGAGCCGGCGGTCCTCGACTACCTCAGCGACGACAGCGTCCTCGAGCGCGAGCCGCTGGAGCGATTGGCGGCCGACGGGCAGCTGCGAGCCTTCCGTCACGAGGGCTTCTGGGACTGCATGGACACCTACAAGGACGCCGTCGTGCTCAACGACCTCTGGGAGACGGGCGCAGCTCCGTGGCCCACGGTCCAGTCAGCGGTGCTGGGAGGAAGCAAATGACCGTCCTGGTAACCGGAGCGCATGGGTTCGTGGCCTCCCACCTGGTTGTGGCGTTGCTCGACCGGGGCGATGAGGTGCGCATCCTCGACCGCCCCGATCCCCGCATCGCGGACCTAGGGGGACCCCGACGATCGGCGCTCGACCTGCTCGGCATCCGCACCGAGGTCGAGCTCGCCGAGGGCGACCTGCGCGACGCCGACGCAGTCTCGGCGGCTGTCGCGGGCTGCGACTCGGTCTTCCACCTCGCGGCGCAGACGATCGTCGGCGTCGCCCGGCGATCGCCGCTGGAGACCTTCGAAACCAATGTGCGCGGCGCATGGCACGTGTTCGAGGCGTGCCGCGAGCACGGAGTCGAGCGCACCGTCTTCGCATCCTCCGACAAGGCCTATGGGACGAGCCCTGAGCTTCCGTATCGCGAGGACTTCCCGCTGCGCGCCTCCTACCCCTACGACGCGAGCAAGGCCGCGGCGGACATCGTCGCCCGCAGCTACGCGCACGCCTACGACCTGCCGATCGCCGTCACCCGCTTCGCCAACATCTACGGCGGTGGCGATCTCAACTTCTCGCGTCTGGTCCCGGAGACGACGATCGCCTTGATCGAAGGCCGATCCCCGGTGATCCGCTCCGACGGCAGCCCCGAGCGCGACTTCCTCCACGTCGACGACGCGGTCTCCGCTTACCTCGCGATCGTCGATTTCCTCGGCCGCAGCGAGTTGGCCAGGGGGGAGGCCTTCAACGCCGGCGGTGAGCGTCCCCACTCGGTGCGCGAGGTCGTCAACCTGATTGCCGCGGCGGCCGGCACCGGCATGGAGCCGAAATACCTCGGCAGCGGCACCCCCGACGGCGAGATCGACCGCCAATACGTCGACTCGACCAAGCTGCGCGAGACGACTGGCTGGCGCCCGCGGGTCGAACTGGCCGAGGGCCTGCGCCAGACGCTCGAGTGGTACCGCGAGCACCCGGAGGCACGCCCCGAAAAGTAAGAGTAATACCGGTGCTACTCTTACTTCATGTCGAAGATCACCAGCAAGGGGCAGGTCACGATCCCGAAGGAGATCCGGGATGATTTCGGCTTCCTGCCCGGCACCGAGGTCGAGTTCGTCCGCGAAGGCGGCGGGATTCGCGTCCGCAAGCTTCCCGGGGGGCGCACTCGGGGCGAGGAGATCGTCGAGCGCTTGAAAAAGGCCAGCGGCGGCGATATCCCGCTGAGCACCGACGAGATCATGGCCCTGACCCGGGGAGAGAATTGAGGCCCAGGGCCTTAACTATCCGTGCCCGCCACTCTCGTCGATTCGAACGTCCTGATAGATGTGCTTTCAGACGACCCCGTCTGGGCAGCATGGTCCAGCGCGGCCCTCGGTGAGGTTGGGGCCTGGGGTCCGCTGCTGATCAACGAGTTCATCTACGCCGAGGTGTCTGCCCGCTACTCACGAATCGAGGTTCTGGATCGCGAGCTGTCGACGAAGGACTTTCAGCGCGAGCACACGCCGTGGCGCGCGGCGTTTCTCGCCGGGAAGGCGTTTCTGGACTACAAGCGCCGCGGTGGCTCTAAGCGGTCGCCGCTCCCCGACTTCTTCATCGGAGCTCACGCGGCCGTGCGCGGTTTTCCTCTTCTGACTCGCGATCCGATTCGCTACCGCACCTACTTCCCAACCGTCGAGTTGATCGCGCCCGAGTGACGACGTGCCGCCATGGCTAGTCTGAACGGCCCATGTGCGGGCGCTTCACGGTCACGGCCAAGGACTCCAAGCAGATCGCCGACCGCTTCCAGGTCGAGCTGGAGAAGGCGCTGGAGCGCAACCGGTCGGGGGATGCCCCGCCGCCGACGAAGGAGCGGGCGAAGAAGGTCGAGTCGACGCTCGGCCGCTTCAACGTCGCCCCAACCCAGGAGGTGCTGACGGTGCGCGCCTCGCCCGACCCCGAGGAGGCGGCGGCCGGGCTGCGCGAGGCGCGGCCGATGCGCTGGGGGCTCGTGCCCCGCTGGGCGAAGGACCTCAAGGTCGGCTACCGGATGATCAACGCCAAGGCCGAGAACCTCTCGTCCAGCCGCGCCTACTCGCCGCTGGTTGGCAAGTTTCGCCATCGCTGCCTGATCGTCGCCGACGGCTTCTACGAGTGGATGAAGGCCGAGGACCCCAAGCAGCCGCGCCAGCCCTGGCGCTTCACCGTCGACGGGGGAGAGCCGTTCGCCTTCGCAGGTCTCTGCACGCGCAAGGAGTGGGAGGACCCCGACGATCGTGGCTTCGACGACGGTTGGCTCTATAGCTGCACGGTCGTCACGACCACGCCCAACGAGCTGGTCGCCAAGGTGCACGACCGGATGCCGGCGATCCTGCCCGGTCCGGAGGCGGAGGCCGCCTGGCTTCGTCCCGACCTCTCGCTCGAGGAGGCGGTGGCGATGTGCGGGCCGCTGCCCGCCGCACGCATGGACAGCGCGCCGGCAAACCCGAAGCTGAACAAGGTCGGCAAGGGGAGTGAGGGTCCCGAGCTGCTGGCGGCGCCCGACGCGCCGTGAGTTAACGGTCCATATGGGTACCTAACTACCGGCGCGTCCGCTTAGGGCCTATCCCGGTAGGGGGCGTGCCTCTGGGACGGTTCAGGACCAAGCGGGGCGGTCGTGGCGCGGATTCCGCATGGCAGCGCCATGTGGGATTCGCGACGCGGCCGAATCCGCACCGGTCCTGGGCCGTATCCAGGGGTGCGATTTCCCCTACCGAGATAGGCCCTTATTCGCCCAGAGGCGGTGGTTCGCCCGTCATCGCGCCCGCCGTCGCCACGCGCTCGGTCCCACCGCTCGTCGTCACCGCGCAGGAGACGTGCACGACGGGTTTCGCGGTAATTCGCCAAAAGGCGGCGAAGCCGAGGCGCAGCGGACGCCGCGGGCGTCCAGGCGGAAGGCCCCACTGCCATTCCTGCCGACCGAGCTGAAACGGGGCCCAGGAGACCCGCACCCCGCGCTCGTCGACGAAACGCTGGAAGGCGTCGCCGAGGCTGACGCGGGCCACGTCGGTCCCCTGCGAGTTGAATTCGATGACGACCTCGGCAGGCACGTCCTGCTTGATCAGGTCTTCTTCGTCGCTCGGACGCGGATACACGCCGCGGTTGCCCGGAGCGTGCGTGACGAGCGTGTGAAGCCTCGGCACCCGGATCGAACAGGTCACGCGTCCGCTGCCGACGGCCGCGCCCTGCGAGATCGCGAGTACATCGGCCACCCGCAGCAGCTGGTAGCCGCTCACGTTGCGCCCGGTCGCTCGCAGGCTGCCTTCCGTGAGCTGGACGGATCCCCCGCCGGGCAACGGAGCGACCGGCGAGTCGGGCAACGGCGCCCGGAGCGCCCATTCGAGGTCGACGGCGCCGGCTGAGGCGTTGGGATTGGCGAGCACCGCCGCTGCCAGGGTCGCAAGCAAGCCCACGGCAATCACGATCAACGCGCCCCGCGGCGGCCGGCTCTGACTCTCGTCGCTCATCGGCGCCGACAGTAATCGACGCCGCAGCGGAACGCGCCCGACAGGATTCGAACCTGTGACCTCGTGCTCCGGAGGCACGCGCTCTATCCAGCTGAGCTACGGGCGCAGCACGGCCAGTCTAGGACGTGCCGGTCTCCCGGTGCCTTTTTCGGCACTCCTGGACCGGCACGTCCGACCTGGGCGAGTCGCGTAGGCTCGCAGGCGGGCATGGACCTTTCGGCGATCTTTCTTGGCACCGGCGGATCGGTGCCCTCGGCACGGCGCTCGACGGCGAGCGTGATGCTCGCTCGCGGCGGCATGCGCCTGATGTTCGACTGCGGCGAAGGGACGCAGCGCCAGCTGCAGCGCTCGATCGGCCTCTCTCAGGTCGACGAGATCTACCTCACGCATTTCCACGCCGACCACATCCTCGGCCTGCCCGGCCTGCTCAAGACCTACAACCTGACCGCGCGCGAGGCGCCGCTGACGATCTACGGCCCGCGCGGCCTGCGCGACCTCTTCAAGACGCTGGGCGGGCTGATCGGCCGCACCGACTACGGGATCGACCTGGTCGAACTCGACCCGGGCGAATCGGTCCGCCACGACGGCGCCGAGGTGCAGGCCTTCGCGGTCGAGCACAGCGTGCGCGCCAACGGCTACGTCCTGGTCGAGGAGGAGCGCCCGGGGCGCTTCGACCCCGAGGAGGCAAAGCGACTCGGCGTGCCCGAAGGACCCGCTTTCGCTGCGCTCCAGCGCGGGGAGGAGGTGCCGGGAGACGCCGGGCCGGTGCGACCGGACGATGTGCTCGGTCCAGCCCGGCCGGGCCGCATCGTCGCGATCACCGGCGACACGGCGCCCTGCCACGCGACCGTCTCCGCCGCCGCGGACGCCGACCTGCTGATCCACGAGGCGAGCTTCTGCGAGGAGGAGGCCCAGCGGGCCGCGGACACCGGGCACTCGACGGTCGGTCAGGCCGCCGCCGTTGCCAACGAGGCGCACGTCAGGATGCTCGCTCTCGTCCACATCTCCTCGCGCTACCACGTCGGCGCGGTTCTCGACGAGGCCCGCGAAGTCTTCGAGCCGGTCGTCGCCCCGCGGGATTTCGACCTGATCGAGATCCCATTTCCCGAGCGCGGCGAGCCGTTCCTGGTGCCGAACGGGGCGCGGGAGCAGGCGGCCGAGGCGGCGCCGGTCGAGTCGGGCTCAGACGGCTAGCGCGGCGATCGCGCCGGCGACCTCGGCGGCGCGGTCTTCCTGCAGGAAGTGCTTGGCGGGCAGCAGGGTGGCCTCGTCGACTCCCAACGCCCGCTGCACCTCGGCGCGCCGGTGGGCGTCGAGCATCTTGTCCTTCGCGCCCCAGGCGACCTGGGCGGGGTAGTCGCGCGCCCCGAGACCATCGAAGAAGAAGCGCTCCTTCGCCTCGGTCAATTCGAAGCCGCGCATGATCTTGAGGAACGCCCGGCCACGGTCGCCGCGCTTGAGCAGCGCGTGGTGGGCGTCGACCTCGACCGCTGGAACGGCGGCGGGGTCGGCGATCCCAGTCAGGTAATAGACCTGACGGAAGGCGGGCCGCACCATGCTCGCCAGCCAGGCCTCGCCGACGCCACGGATCGAGAACGGGTGCATCGGCCAGGGCCGGTGGAAGCTAGCCGCGTCGACCAGCGTGTTGAGCGCCGTCAGGGAGAGCACCTTCTCCGGATTGCGAATCGCCCACTCGAACCCGACCGGTCCGCCGATGTCGTGCACGACGAGGTGGCAACGCTCGATCCCCAGCGCCTCGATCGCCGCCCCGGTCCAGCTCGCCAACCCACTCCAGCTGTAATCGAAGGCCTCGGGCCGCTCGGCCAACCCCAGCCCGGGAAAGTCGAAGGCGACGCCCCGCAGACCCCTTCCGGCCAGCTCAGGAAGCACCCGCCGGTAGAGGAACGAGCTGGTCGGCACCCCGTGCAGCAGCACGACGGGCGCCCCTTCGCCCTGTTCCCGCACAAAGCTCTTTACACCAGCCGCTTCGAAGCTTCGCCCAGCCGCCTCGTGTTCCGCAATGACCTCTCGAACCTGCGCCATTGGCAGACAGCGTCTCACGCAGGGACGGTCGGGGGCGGTCCCGGGGAACTCCCGGCGAAGCCGGCCCCGGGACCGCCCCCGATCGTCCCAATCCCCTGCTACGCTGGCCCCGTCCTTTAACCCGGGTCCTGCGAGGCCCAGAAGGAGCAAATCGAAGTGAGTGAAACGGTCGTGCTCGCGCACGACGACCTGAGGCGGACGCTGCGGCGGATCGCGCACGAGATCGCCGAGAAGAACCCGGATCCCGGCTCTCTCGCGATCGTCGGCATCCACACGCGCGGCGCCCTGCTTGCCCGCCGCCTCCACGCACTGCTCGCCGAGCTGACCGGCGCCGAGCTGCCGATCGGCGACCTCGACATCTCCTTCTACCGCGACGACCTCGGCGCCAAGTCGCCGGCCGACCAGCCGGTCGTCCACGCCTCGCACATCGACTTCGACATCGCCGGCCAGACCGTCGTCCTCATCGACGACGTGCTCTACACCGGCCGCACGGTGCGGGCCGCGATCGACGCGCTCTTCGACTACGGCCGTCCGCAGCGGGTGCAGCTCGCCGTGCTCTGCGACCGTGGCCACCGCGAGCTGCCGATCCGCCCGGACTACGTCGGCAAGAACCTGCCGACCTCGCGCGAGCAGCGGGTCAACGTCCGTCTCGAGGAGCTCGACGGCGCCGACGAGGTGACCATCTCGGCCGCCGTGGAGGTTGGAGCGTGAAGCACCTGCTCTCGATAGCCCAGCTCTCCCAGGCCGAGATCGAGGCGATCCTCGACCGTGCCGAGAGCTTCGCCGAGGTCGGCCGGCGCGACATCAAGAAGGTGCCGACCCTGCGCGGCCGCACTGTCGCCACCCTCTTCTACGAGGCGAGCACTCGCACCAGCTCCTCCTTCGAGCTGGCGGCAAAGCGCCTCTCCGCCGACCTCGTCTCGGTCAAGGCGGCCGGCTCCTCGGTCGACAAGGGCGAGTCGCTGAAGGACACGGTCGCGACGCTCTCGGCCTACGAACCGGCGGTGATTGTGATCCGCCACCCGCACGCCGGCGCCGCCCAGCTCGTCGCCGACTGGTCCGACGCGGCCGTCGTCAACGCCGGCGACGGCAAGCACGAGCACCCGAGTCAAGCGCTGCTCGACGTCTACACGCTGCGCCGTCAGATGGGCGCGCTGGAGGGGAAGCGGATCTGGATCGTCGGCGACGTCCTGCACAGCCGCGTCGCCCGCTCCAATCTGATCGCCTTCCGCGAGATGGGCGCGGAGATCACCGTCTGCGGCCCGCCGGCGCTGATCCCGCGCGGCCTCGAGCAGCTCGGCTGCGCGGTCACGCATTCCCTCGACGACCTCGGCGAGGCCGACGTCGTCTACGCGCTGCGCCTGCAGCGCGAGCGGATGCGCGAGAGCTTCGTGCCCTCGCTGCGCGAGTACGCAACGCACTTCCAGATCGACGGTCGCCGGCTCGGTCCGCGCCAGCTGTTGATGCACCCCGGCCCGGTCAACCGCGGCGTCGAGCTCTCCGCCGAGGTGATCGACTCGCCCCAGTCGTTGATCGCCGAGCAGGTCGCCTCCGGACTCGTGGTGAGGATGGCGATTCTCTACGAGCTGCTCGCGGCCGGCGACGAGGGCAGCGCGCCCGCCAGCGGCGACGACGCGAGCCGGCCGACGCCGATAGGGCAACCCGCGTGAGCGCAGCCCAGCTCGACATGCGCCCTGGCGAGACGCCGGACGTCGTCCTGCGCGGCGCCTCGGTGCTCGATCCGGCGGCGGGGATCGAGGGTCAGCACGACGTGGTCGTTCGCGAGGGCCGGATCGCCGAGCTGGCAAGCCCCGGCAGCGCCGCGCTCGACGGCGCCGAGGAGGTCGACGCCGCCGGCCTGCATGCCTTCCCGGCCTTCTTCGACCCCCACGTGCACCTGCGCGTCCCCGGCCAGGAGCACAAGGAGGACATCGAGACCGGCACGCGGTCCGCGGCGGCGGGCGGCTTCTGCGGCGTCATCGCCATGGCCAACACCGAACCGCCGGTCTCGGCGCCCGCCGACATCGACTCCCTGCGCGAGGCGGCACGAGCCGCCGCCTCGGTCAAGGTCGGCTTCCTGGCCACCGTCAGCGAGGGCATGAGGGGCGAGGAGCTGACCGAGATGGCTGCCCTGCGCGAAGCGGGCGCGCTCGGCTTCAGCGATGACGGTCTGCCGATCCGCGGCACCCGCCTGCTGCGCAGGGCATTGCAGTACCAGCGGCTCTGCGGCGGCACGATCGCCCTGCACGAGGAGGACCCCGAGCTTTCGGGCAGCGGCGTGATGCACGAGGGCCCGGTTTCGGCCCTTCTCGGACTCGACGGCATCCCGTCGATCTCGGAGTCGACGATGATCGCCCGCGACGCGGCACTGGCCGGCTACGAGAACGCCCGCATCCACGTCCAGCATCTCTCGGCGGTCGAGTCGGTGGAGGCGGTCCGCGCTGCCAAGGCGGCCGGCGTGCAGATCACCTGCGAGGCGACGCCGCATCACCTCTGCGTCACCGACGAGGAGGTGCGCAGCCTCGACCCGAGCCGCTTCAAGATGAACCCGCCGCTACGCTCCGAGGCCGACCGCCAGGCGCTGATCGAGGGGTTGCGCGACGGCACGATCGACTGCGTCGCAACCGACCACGCTCCGCACGCCGCGCAGGAAAAGGAAGTGCCCTTCGAGGAGGCGGCGATGGGGGTGACCGGCCTGGAGACGGCCTTTGCCGCCGTGCACACCGACCTCGTCCTGCCGGGCACGATCGAACTCAGCCTGTTCGTCGAACGGCTCGGCGGCGGAGCCGAGCCGTTCGGAGTCCAGCGCCCCTCGCTGGCGCCGGGCAGCGAGGCAAACGTCGCCCTCTGCGACCTGGCCGCCGAATGGACCGTCGGCGAGGACGGCTACGAGAGCCGCTCGTCCAACTCCTGGTGCGCGGGTCGCACGCTGACCGGTCGGGTGCTGATGACGATCGCCGGCGGCCAGATCGCCTACCGCCTGCGCAGCTTCTCGATGGGGGTCGCCGCATGACCGACGGCTACCTGCTGCTCGAAGACGGGACCCGCTTCGACGGCCTTCGCTGCGCGCACGAGGCGCCGGTCACCGGCGAGGTCGTCTTCAACACTGCGATGACCGGATACCAGGAGTCGGTGACGGACCCCTCCTACGCGGGGCAGATCATCGTCTTCACCTACCCGCTGATCGGCAACTACGGCGTCTCGGCCGCGGCGATGGAGTCCGACCGTGCGCACGCCCGCGGCGTCGTCATGCGCGATCCGAAGAACGGGGAGGACGTCGCCACCGCCGAGGGCGGCTGGCTCGATTGGCTCGCCGACTGCGGCGTGCCCGGGATCGGCGGCGTCGACACCCGCGCCCTGGTCCGCCACATTCGCGACCGCGGCGCGATGCGCGGCGGCATCTTCTCGGCGGACCTCCCACAGACCGAGGCGGCAGAGCGGGTTGCCGCCGAGCCCTCGATGGACGGGGCGGACCTCGCCCGCACGGTCACCCCGTCCGAGCCGGTGCGCTTCGACGGCGACGGCCCACACGTGGTCGGCATCGACACCGGGGTCAAGCTCAACATCGTCCGCCAGCTGCGCGAGCGCGGCTGCCGCCTGACATTGCTCCCCTGCACGTCCTCGGCCGACCAGGTGCTCGCCGAGGACCCCGACGTCGTCTTCCTCGCCAACGGGCCCGGCGATCCGGCCGCGCTCGGCTACGTCGTGGACACCGTGCGCGAGCTGGTCGGCAAACGGCCGATCTTCGGCATCTGCCTCGGCCACCAGCTGCTCTGCCGCGCCGTCGGGCTGGAGACCTTCAAGCTCCCCTTCGGCCACCGCGGTGCCAACCACCCGGTCAAGGATCTGGCGACGGGGCGGATCGACATCACCTCGCAGAACCACGGCTTCGCCGTACAGGGGCCGGCGGGGGAGCCGCGGATCGAGGCCGACGAGCCGGTGCGCTGGGAGACCGACTTCGGCATTGCCGAGCTCTCGCACCTCAACCTCTACGACCGCACGGTGGAGGGACTGGTCCTGCGCGACGTCGCCGCCGCGACCGTCCAGTACCACCCGGAGGCCGGCCCGGGCCCGCACGACGCCCGCCACCTCTTCGACAGCTTCCTGGAGCTGGCCCATGCCTAAGCGGACCGACATCGAGAAGATCCTGCTGATCGGCTCGGGGCCGATCGTGATCGGGCAGGCCGCCGAGTTCGACTACTCCGGCGTGCAGGCCTGCAAGGTCCTGCTCGAGGAGGGCTACGAGGTGGTGCTCGTCAACTCGAATCCGGCGACGATCATGACCGACCCCGAGTTCGCCAGCGCCACCTACGTCGAGCCGCTGCTGCCCGGCCCGGTGACGCGGATCATCGAGAAGGAGCGGCCGGACGCGCTGCTGCCGACGCTCGGCGGTCAGACCGCCCTCAACCTGGCGATGGCATTGCACGAGGACGGCACGCTCGAGCGCTTCGGCGTCGAGCTGATCGGGGCCGACTCGGCTGCGATCCGCCGCGCCGAGGATCGCGAGGAGTTCCGCCGAACGATGACCGAGGCGGGACTGCGCATCCCCTGGTCGATGACGGTCGAGAGCCTCGGCGAGGTCGAGGCCGCGCTCGCCGATGGGCGGATCACGCTGCCGGCGATCGTGCGGCCGGCCTTCACCCTCGGCGGCCAGGGCGGCGGCGTGGGGGAGACCGAGACGGAGTTGCGCCAGGTCGTCTCCGAGGGCCTCGCCGCGAGCCCGATCAACCAGGTCCTGGTCGAGGAGTCGGTGCTCGGCTGGGGCGAGTTCGAGCTCGAGGTGATGCGCGACCGCAACGACAACGTGGTGATCATCTGCTCGATCGAGAACGTCGACCCGATGGGCGTCCACACCGGCGACTCGGTCACGGTCGCCCCGGCCCAAACCCTCACCGACCAGCTCTACCAGGAGCTGCGCGACCAGGCGATCCGTGTGATCCGCGCCGTCGGGGTCGAGACCGGCGGCTCCAACGTCCAGTTCGCCGTCGACCCGGAGAGCGGCGAGATCGTCGTGATCGAGATGAACCCGCGCGTCTCGCGCTCCTCGGCGCTCGCCTCGAAGGCGACCGGCTTCCCGATCGCCAAGATGGCCGCGAAGCTCGCCGTCGGCTACGCATTGGAGGAGATCCCCAACGACATCACCCGGGCGACGCCGGCCTCCTTCGAGCCGACGATCGACTACGTGGTGACGAAGATCCCGCGCTTCGCCTTCGAGAAGTTCCCCGGCGCCACCGGCCGCCTCTCGACCCACATGCAGAGCGTGGGGGAGGTGATGTCGATCGGCCGCACCTTCCGCGAGTCCTTCGCCAAGGCGATGCGCTCGCGCGAGCTCGACTCGCCGGCGGAAGCCCCGGAGGACGACGCGGCGCTGCTCGAGGCATTGGAGAAGCCGTGCACCGAGCGCTTCGACCTGATCCTCGCCGCCTTCGAGCGCGGGCTCGACGTCGAGGCGGTGCACGAGCGCTGCCTGGTCGACCGCTGGTTCCTGCGCGAGCTGCGGGCGCTGGTCACGGAGGGCGACGGGACCGACGGCCTTCCGCGCACCTACAAGTCGGTCGATACCTGCGCCGCCGAGTTCGAGGCCGCGACGCCCTACTACTACTCGGCGCACGAGCGCCCGGCAGTTGGGGTCCGGCATTCGGAGGTTCGGCGCGGCGATCGTCCCTCGGTCGTCATCCTCGGCGCCGGGCCGAACCGGATCGGACAGGGGATCGAGTTCGACTACTGCTGCGTGCACGCGGCGATGACCGCCCGCGAGCTCGACCGAGACGCGGTGATGATCAACTGCAACCCGGAGACCGTCTCGACCGACTACGACACCTCAGACCGTCTCTACTTCGAGCCGCTCACCGTCGAAGACGTGCTCGCCGTCTGCGAGCAGGAGAACCCCGAGGGCGTGATCGTCCAGTTCGGCGGCCAGACCCCGCTGAAGCTGGCCCGATCCCTGGAGGAGGCCGGGGTCCCGCTGCTCGGCACGCCGGTCGACGCGATCGACCTCGCCGAGGACCGCGGCCGCTTTGGCGCCCTGCTGCGCCGCCTGGAGATCAAGCACCCGCCCTACGGGACGGCGCTCTCGGCCGAGGAGGCGGCGGTGATCGCCGAGGAGGTCGGCTTCCCGCTGCTGGTGCGGCCCTCCTACGTGCTCGGCGGCCGGGCGATGGAGATCTGCTACTCGACCGATGACCTCGCGGCCTACCTCGAGGCGAACGTCAAGGCCGACCAGGAGCACCCATTGCTGCTCGACCGCTTCCTCGAGAACGCGATCGAGGTCGACGTCGATGCGCTCGCCGACGGTTCCGACGTGCAGGTCGCCGGGATCATGCAGCACGTCGAGGAGGCCGGCGTCCACTCGGGCGACTCGGCCTGCGTGATCCCGCCGATGAGCCTCGGCGTCGAGATGCTCGAGGAGATCCGCGAGACGACGCGACGGATCGCGCTCGAGCTGGGCGTCGTCGGCCTGATCAACATCCAGTACGGGGTCGCCGGCGGCGAGCTCTACGTGATCGAGGCCAACCCGCGCGCCTCGCGGACAGTCCCCTTCGTCTCCAAGGCGACCGGCGTGCCGCTGGCGAAGGTCGCCGCGCGTCTGATGCTGGGCGAGAAGCTCGCCGATCAGGACCTGCGCGAGCCCCCCACCGGCATGGTCAGCGTCAAGGAGGCCGTGCTGCCCTTCGCCCGCTTCGCCGGCGCCGACTCGGTTCTGGGGCCGGAGATGAAGAGCACGGGCGAGGTGATGGGTATCGCCGCCGACTTCCCAACCGCCTTCGGCAAGGCGCAGGCGGCCGCGGGCGTATCGCTGCCGACCGAAGGGGCCGTGTTCATCACGGTGACCGACACCGACAAGCCCGCGGCGACGCAAATCGCCGCCCGCTTCCATGACCTCGGCTTCGAGCTGATCGCGACCGGGGGCACGGCGCAGGCGATCTCGGCGATGGGCGTACCGGTGACGCCGATCAACAAGATCGCCGAGGGCTCGCCCCACGTCGTCGACCTGATTCGCGAGCGCAACTGCGCCCTCGTGATCAACACGCCGACCGGCTCGGGCGCCCGCGCCGACGGCTACGAGATCCGCACCGCGGCAGTGCGGCACGGCATCCCCTGCGTGACGACGATGACCGGGGCGACCGCCGCCGTGCGCGCGATCGCCGCGACGATCGAGGGCGACTCCGACGTCCGCTCCCTGCAGGAGATCCACAACATCGGCGCCGCGTCCTCTGCTCCCGCGGATGCCTGAAGACTCAGATATGGACAGGCTTCCGCGTCCGGGGGCGGCGCATCCACCTTTGGGACGGCGTCTGTGCAAGGTCTCCGCCAACGAGCCGTCCGGCGGCTATCGCCTCTTCTCCCTGATCGACGAAGAGGGGCCGGAGCCCCTTCCGGGCCAGTTCTACATGCTCGCCACCGAGGAGCATTGGGACCACACGGGCGAGCGTCCCTTCCTGCCTCGCGCCCTCTCCGTCGCCGACGCCGACGGACCGCGACTCGATTTCCTCGTCGAGGGGATCGGCCCAGGCACGGACCGTCTATGCGAGCTGCAACCCGGCGAGAGCGTCTGGGTCAACGGCCCGCTGGGCAACTCCTTCTCCACCCCCTCCGAACTGCATCAAATTTCCACTCCGGCAGGAAGGGAATTTGATGCAGTTCGGCCTGGGGGAGCGATCTTGGTAGGCGGCGGGATAGGAATCGCGCCGCTGGCCCTGCTGCGGCGCAGGTTCGCCGAGCGCAACATCCCCGCTCGCGTCCTGCTCGGCTTTCGCGACGAGGAGCACTCGGGAGGCCTGGACGACCTCTTCGCCTGCTGCGAGGTCCGCGTCGCCAGCGACGACGGTCATCGCGGGCACCACGGCTACGTCACCGACCTGCTTGCGCAGATGCTCGAAGGCGACGACGCCAGTTCTGCAGCTGTCTACGCCTGCGGCCCGCCGCCGATGCTCGATGCCGTCGCACGGCTCTGCCTGGACGCGAACGTTCCATGCGAGCTTGCGATGGAGTCGCCGATGGCCTGCGGCTACGGCGCCTGCTACGGCTGCGCGGTACCCGACGGAAACGGCGGCTACGCCCGGCTCTGTGTCGACGGGCCTGTGGTGGTGGCGGGGGTCGGGGGGTCGTCCTCCGGGCGCTGGGTTTTTCGCCAGGAGCGGCCTCGATCCTCGGGCGAGCAGTCGGGCGAAAAACAGGACGCCGCGCCCTCTGGACAACCCCCCGACCCCCGCTCGAGCTCCGATGCGGAAGTCGACTTTTGCGGGCTGGAGCTGGCGCATCCGGTGATCAACGCGTCCGGGACGTTCGACGCGATTGCGGCACGACGTGTTTACGGGGATGAGCTGCTCGAAAGATTCCCCTTCAGCGCATTTGTCTCGAAGACGATTACGCCGGAGGCGCGGGCGGGGAACGAGCCGCAGCGGATCTGGGAGACGCCGGCGGGGATGATCAACTCGATCGGGCTGCCGAACAAGGGGTTGGAGGGGTTTTTGGCCGAGGACCTGCCTCTACTCGCTGAGCTCCCCGTGCCCCTGATCGTCTCCGTGATGGGAACAAGCTCAGAGGAGTTCGCGAGACTGGTCCGCGGCGTGGGCGAGCGGGACGAGGTCGCTGCGATCGAGCTCAACGTCTCCTGCCCCAACGTGCACTCGGGTCTGATCGTCGGCGAGCAGCCGAGCGAGACCGAGGCGCTGCTCGAAGCACTCCGCCCGCTGACCCCGAAGCCCTTGATAGTCAAGCTCACCCCCAACGTCGCCAATCCGGCCGACGTCGCCGTCGCGGCGGAGCAGGGGGGATCCGACGCCGTATCCCTGATCAACACCCTGAAGGCGAGTGCGATCGATCCGGCCACCGGCGAGCCGGGGATCGCGGCGGGACACGGAGGCCTTTCCGGGCCGGCGGTCAGGCCGATCGCGGTTGCGCAATTGCGCTCTGTGGCCGCGGCGGTGCGGATTCCGATCGTCGGCATGGGAGGCATCTGCGGCGGCGCAGACGCGGCCGAATTCCTCCAGGCCGGTGCAACTCTCGTTGCGGTGGGCACGGACAGCTTCCGCGACCCCCTGGCCGGGACCCGAGTTGCGGGCGAGCTTGCCGTAACGCTCAAAGGGCTCGAATCGGTCGTCTGACTCGCTTCGCCGCCTCAACCTCGACTCGAGGTTGAGGTGAATTTTCACGCAAATGGGCGGGATGGCCTTGCACCTCCCCGGACCGCGGCTATACTCGCCGCCCACATGGCCTCCCCAGTCAAGATGTCCGCCTCCGCACCAGCGCGATCGCTCGACCAGAGGATGGACGCCCTCAAAAGAGCGAACGACATTCGCACCGCCAGGGCCAAATTGAAGAAGGACCTGAAGGCGGGCAAGGCCAACATCCACGCCCTGCTTCTCGATCCGCCCGACTACGTGCTTACGGCAAAGGTCTTCGACATGCTGCTTGCCGTTCCCAAGTACGGACGCGTGAAGACCAATCGGATACTCAACCAGTGTCGGATCTCGCCTTCGAAGACGATCGGCGGGCTCTCGGAGCGTCAGCGCGGCGAGCTCGTTAGCCAGCTGCGCCGTTAGCGACCGCAACGGCGGTCAGTATCCCGGGCCGCATGGCCAAGGTCTTCGTCATCACCGGCCCGTCGGGGGTGGGCAAGGGAACGCTGATCGCACGCCTGCTCGAACGTGTGCCCGGCTTGGAGCTGTCGGTCTCGGCGACGACGCGGGAGCCGCGCGCGGGCGAGGTCGACGGACGCGACTATCACTTCCTGGCTCCCGAGGAGTTCGACCGCCGTATCGAAGCCGAAGACTTCCTCGAGTTCGCCACCTACAGCGGCCACCGCTACGGCACGCTGCGCTCCGAGGTCAGGCAGCGCCTCGACGCCGGCCACTCGGTGGTGCTCGAGATCGAGGTGCAGGGGGCACGCCAGGTGCGCGCCGCCATGCGCGAGTCGGTTCAGGTCTTCATCGCGCCACCCGACCCGGCATCGCTGCGTCACCGCCTCGAGTCGCGCGGCACCGACAGCCTGGAGGCGATCGACGCCAGGCTCGAGGTCGCCGAGCACGAGCTGGCCGCGCAGGGAGAGTTCGCCCACTCGGTCGTCAACGACGATCTCGACCGCGCCACCGATCAATTGGAGGAGATCGTGCGCGCCGAGCTCGGCATATCTCTAGACTCCGCGGCCGATGATCAAACCAAGAGTTGACAAGCTCCTCGATCACACCGACTCCCACTACGCGGCGGTGGTCGTCGCGGCCAAGCGGGCCCGGCAGATCAACAGCTACTTCCACAGCCTCGGCGAGGGCAGCTTCGGCGAGTACCCGCCGCCAATGGTGGACGTGCCAGGCGAACGCAATTACCTCTCGATCGCCCTCGAGGAGATCGCCGAGGGCAAGCTGAAGTACGAGTACCGCGCCTAGGCGCCCGACCCGCGAAGGAGAACCGGTGGCCAGGATCCTGCTTGGAGTGAGCGGAGGGATCGCCGCCTACAAGGCGCTTGAGCTGGCGCGCCTGGCGACGAAGGCCGGCCATGGCGTCCGCGTCCTGATGACCGAGGGAGCGACCCGCTTTGTCGGCGCCGCCTCCTTCGAGGGCATCGTCGGCGCGCCGGTGCTGATCTCGGAGTTCGAGCGCGATCCGATGCGGGGCGCCTTCCCGGGCGAACCGGCGCCCGAGCACGATCCGATCGGACACCTGGAGCTGGCCGCCAACTGCGACGCCTGCCTCGTCGCGCCTGCCTCCGCCAACACGCTCGCAAAGCTTGCGAGCGGGGCGGCCGACTCGATGGTCACGACCTCCTTTCTTGCCTGCACGGCGCCCCGCCTGGTCGCGCCGGCGATGAACGACCGCATGTACGCGGACGCCGCTACGCAGAAAAACCTGGCGGCCCTGCGCGAGCGTGGCGTGGTCGTGATCGAGCCCGATGAGGGCGCGCTCGCCTCCCGCGGAGAGCACGGCAAGGGCCGCCTGCCCGACCCGGCGCGCCTCCTCGCCCTGGTCGAAGCCGAGCTGCCGACCGGTCAGCGCCCCTGGGACGGCCTCCGCGTCCTGGTGACCGCGGGCGGAACCCGCGAGCCGATCGACTCCGTCCGCTTCCTCGGCAACCGCTCCAGCGGCCGCATGGGCATCGCCCTCGCCGCCGCCGCCGCCCGCCGCGGGGCCGACGTGACCCTGATCTGCGCCAACGTCGCCCTGCCCGAGCCCGCCGGCGTCCACCGCATCGACGTCGAGACCACCGCCCAGCTGGCCGCCGCCGTCAAGGCCGAGTTCCCCGAGAGTCGTGTCCTCCTGATGGCCGCGGCCCCGGCCGACTTCCGCGCCGGCGACCCAGCCACCGGAAAGCTGACCCGTGACGCGTCCCTCGACCTCCACCTGGAGCCCACCGAGGACATCCTCGCGTCCCTCGACAAGAGCGACGACCAAACCATCGTCGCCTTCGCCGCCGAAGCGGGCGAGGACGTCGACCGGGCAAGGGAGAAGCTGGCACGCAAGGGGGCTGACCTCATCGTCCTCAACGACATCTCAAACCCAGCCATCGGCTTCGAGTCCAAAGAAAACGCCGTCACCCTGATCGACTCAACGAACGAGGTCCCCGTCCCACAAGCCTCCAAGGACCAGATCGCGGACTCAATCCTCGCGAGAGTCGACCAGCTCAGGGAAAAGTCAGCTCAGCCAAAGCCGTAGCTCCGACGGGTGGCGCGATGGCGGGGGTCCCCCATAGCGCAGGACGTGCCGGTCCCTGAGTGCCATAAACGACCCCTCTGACACGGCACGTCCGAGCACATGGGGGAGGGCCATCGCGACAGGACCCGTCGGCCAAGGCCAATGGGCGAGCTATACTGACTTCAAGCTTTAGTTCGTCCCGATGTACCGGAAGTGGGCCTGGCCCACTTTTTTTTCGCCCCAAACCAAGTGCCAGACCTCCAGCACGACATCCAAGAGCAGCTGCGCGAGCTCGACGCGGCGATCGATCTGATCGCGCTCGAGCAGCCCAGCAAAGAAGCGCTGCGCCTCTTCATCGATCATCCGCAGGGCGTCGACCTCGCCCTCTGCGAACGGGTGACGAGGCACCTCAACCACCTGAGGACCGACTACTCGCTGGAGGTCTCTTCGCCCGGACCCAAGCACAGCAAAGACAAGGAGCAGCTCTCGTGAGCAAGGAGATCGTCGAAGCAGTCAAGGCCCTGGAGCAGGAGAAGGGGATCTCCGCGGACAAGCTGATGGACGCGCTGGAGGACGCCCTCCTTTCGGCCTACAAGAAGACGCCGAACGCCGCCAAATACGCCCGCGTCGACCTCGACCACGAGACCGGCGACTTCCGCGTCTTCGAGCTGATCCTCCCCGCCGAGCTGGAGGAGAAGCTGCTCGCCGAGGCGGCCGAAGCCCAGGAGGAAGAGGAGCGCGAGATCGACCCCGAGACGGGCGAGCTGCGCGAGCCCGAGGACCCGGAGCTGGACCCGGAGATGATCGCTCCCTACGAGGAGCAGATCGAGACGCGCGACGTCACCCCCGACGATTTCGGTCGTATCGCCGCCCAGACGGCCAAGCAGGTGATCCTGCAGCGCATCCGCGAAGCCGAACGGATGATGATGTTCGACGAGTATCAGGACCGGGTCGGCGAGCTGATCACGGGGATCATCCAGCAGTCCGACAAGCGCTACACCCTCGTCCAGCTGCGCGAGCGGGTCGAGGCGCTGCTGCCCAAGTCCGAGCAGGTCTACAACGAGCGCTACGACCACGGCATGCGGGTCAAGGCCGTGATCACCGACGTCTCGGATTCGACCAAAGGCCCGGCGATCGTCGTCTCGCGCCGCAACTCGGAGCTGATCAAGAAGCTCTTCGAAATGGAGGTTCCGGAGATCGCCGACAAACTGGTCGAGATCGTCGGCGTCGCCCGCGAGCCCGGTTACCGATCGAAGATCGCGGTGATCTCCCACGCCGACGGCGTCGACCCGGTCGGCGCCTGCGTCGGCCCGCGCGGCTCGCGCGTGCGCATGGTCGTCTCCGAGCTGCGCGGCGAGAAGATCGACATCATCCCCCACAACGACGAGCCGGCCCGCTTCGTCGCCAAGGCACTTTCGCCGGCCCGCGTGCGCGAGGTGATCGTCGACGACGAGGAGCAGCAGGCGACGGTGATCGTCCCCGACGACCAGCTCTCGCTGGCGATCGGCCGCGACGGCCAGAACGCCCGCCTCGCGGCGCGGCTCACCGGCTGGCGGGTCGACATCAAGTCGGAGACCGAGTTCGCCCAGGAAGACGAGGAGATCGAATACGAGGGCGAAGAGGCCTTCGACGGGCGCTGCATGGCCGTCCTCACCACCGGGCGCCGCTGTCCGAACGCGGCGATCGAGGGCTCGACCTACTGCGGCCTGCCCCAGCATCAGGCGCTGAGCCGGTTCGACACGAGCCAGATGGCCGTCCTCGCCTCGCTGGCCGAGGCCGAGGTCGAAATCCTGGCGGATCCGGATGCCGACCAGGGAATGGTCGACGAGATCGTCGCCAAGGCCGAAGCGGAGTTCGTCGAGGATGCATCAACGGATGAGCCCGCGGGTCCCGACACGGCCTCGGGGGGGTCTGCGGGCGGGGGCGAGGCCTCCGTTCTCGACCCCCCCGAGTCCGCGCCACCCGCGGAAGATGCCGCTGAGGTTGAGCAATCTCAGGATGGGGCAGAGTCAGAGCCGGAAGATGCGGAGTCCGAGGTTGATCCGGAGCCCGTGGCCGAGGAGGCTGAGTAGGCGGAGTGGCAAAGAAGCGGGTACACGAGATCGCGAAGGCGCAGGGCCTCGAGAGCAAAGAGGTCCTCGTTGCCCTGAAGAGCGCTGGAATCGAGGCCAAAGCGGCTGCTTCCAGTGTCGAGGAGGCCGACGCGCTGAAGGCGATCGCCTCTGCGAAGGGCGACGGAGGGACCGTGACCGCCGCCAAGCCGAAGGCGCAGGTCAAGGCAGGGCCGGCCCCTGGGCCGGCCGCGTCGAAACCCGCCACCCCCACCAAACCCGTCCAGGCGTCGAAGGGCCCAGTGCGGCCGAAGGAGAAGCCGGCCGGCACGACTGGCGGAGCCAGCCCGAAGAAGCGCCGGGTCGTGATCGATTCGCAGGCCGCTCGCCGCGACCAGATGGGCGGCCCGCCGCCGCAGCGCCCACCCCGCCGCCGCGGGGGACGCCGCCGCCGGCCGATGCTGGAGGAGCCGCCGCCCAAAGTCGAGGAGGCGGCGGAGCCCGAGGCGACCGTGGTCCCGGCCGGCGCCACGGTGCGCGAGGTCGCCGAGCTGCTCGGCCTCGGCAGCGCCGAGGTGATCAAGAAGCTGATGACGATGGGGGAGATGGCCACCCTGACCCAGACCCTCACCGACGACTCGATCAAGGCGATCGCCGACGAGTACGACCGCAAGATCGAGATCGTCACCGCCGCCGACGAGGAGCCCGAGGCGCCCGCGTTCGAGGACAGCGCCGAGGAGCTCGTCGACCGGCCCCCCGTCGTCACGATCATGGGCCACGTCGACCACGGCAAGACCTCGCTGCTCGACGCGATCCGCGAGACCGAGGTCGCCGCGGGCGAGGCCGGCGGCATCACCCAGCACATCGGCGCCTACCAGGTTCACCACACCCGCAAGACGATCACCTTCCTCGACACGCCGGGCCACGCCGCCTTCACGGCGATGCGCGCCCGCGGCGCCAAGGTCACCGACATCGCGGTGATCGTCGTCGCCGCCGACGACGGCGTGATGCCGCAGACCAAAGAGGCGATCGACCACGCCCGCGCCGCCGACGTGCCGATCCTGATCGCGGTCAACAAGATCGACAAGGAGGGGGCGCAGCCCGACCGCGTGCGCAACGAGCTCGCCGCCGACGGGCTGACGCCCGAGGACTGGGGCGGGGAGACGGTCTACTGCGACGTCTCGGCCAAGACCCACGAGGGCCTCGACAACCTGCTCGACATGATCCTGCTCGTCACCGAGCTGGAGGAGCTTTCCGCCAATCCCGACGCACCCGCCTCGGGCACCGTGGTCGAGTCCCAGCTCGACCCCGGCCGCGGCCCCGTCGTCACGATCCTCGTCCAGCGCGGCACGCTGGAGGTCGGCGACTCGCTCGTCGCCGGACCGCAGTGGGGTCGGGTCCGGGCCATGCACGACTTCACCGGCAAGCGCGTGCAGGAGGCCGTGCCCGGGATGCCGGTCGAGGTGCTCGGCTTCGACGGCGTCTGCGACGCGGGCGAGTTCGTACACGTGGTCGAGAACGACCGCCGCGCCCGCCAGCTCGCGCAGGAGCGCGCCAACCGCCTCAAGACCGAGGCCCTGGCCCGCCGCCAGGCGCGCAAGGTCAGCCTCGAGGAGGTCTTCTCGCGCGTCCAGGAGGGCGAGATCAAGGAGCTCGACATCGTGCTCAAGGCCGACGTCGCCGGCTCGCTCGAGGCGCTCCAGGACGAGATCGCCAAGGTCCCGCAGGAGCAGGTGGGGATCAACATCATCCACTCGCAGACGGGCGGCATCAACGAGTCCGACGTGATGCTCGCCGCGGCCTCCGAAGCGATCATCATCGGCTTCAACGTGCGGCCGCTCGCCGACGCACGCCGCGCTGCCGAGCGCGAGGGCGTCGACGTCCGCACCTACTCGGTGATCTACAAAATCACCGAAGACCTGCGCAACGCGATGGAAGGCATGCTGGAGGCGGTCGAGGTCGAGGAGACTCTCGGCGAGGCCGAGGTCAAGCAGACCTTCAAGGCCTCAAAGGTCGGCCGCATCGCCGGCTGCGTCGTCAGCGAGGGCAAGGTCGCCCGCGACGCCAGCGTTCGCCTCGTCCGCGAGGGAACCGTGATCTGGGACGGCCGGCTCGGCTCGCTGCGCCGCTTCAAAGACAACGTGCAGGAAGTCGAGCAGGGCCAGGAGTGCGGGATCGTGCTCGAGGGCTACGCTGACGTCAAGGAGGGCGACGTGCTCGAGTTCTTCAAGACGAAGCAGGTCGAGCAGACGCTGGAGTAGCATGGCCGGCCCTCGCATGCGGCGCATCAACGAGGTGCTTCGCGAGGTGGTCGGCGCGGCGATCGGCGAGCTGAGCGATCCGCGTATCGGCTTCGTGACCGTGACATCGGTGGAAACCAGCCCAGACCTGCGCGCCGCAAAGGTGCACGTCAGCGTGCTCGGCTCCGAGGCCGAGCGCGAGGAGACGCTTGCCGGCCTGCGCTCCTCGCACGGCGTCCTGCAGTCGAAGATCGCCGCCGAGACGCGGATGAAGCGCACCCCGACCCTCACCTTCCTCTACGACGACACGGTCGAGCAGGGAATGCGGATCTCGCAGCTGCTCGAAGAGGACGAGGACGAGAGCTAGTGGCGCGCGCGACCACCGCTGGGATCGACGAGGTCGTCGCCGAGCTGAAGGCGCGCGATCGCTTCCTGCTCACAGCCCACGAGGGTCCCGACGGCGACGCGCTCGGCTCGCTGCTGGGCATGCACCACCTGCTCGCTCAGCTGGGCAAGGACTCGGTGATGTTCATGGCGGCGAAGGAGTTCCCGCTGCCGATCGAGTACCGCTTCCTACCGCTCGAGGAGGTATTCCACGAGCCGCCGGCCGACATGGCCGACCGCACCGTGGTCTACCTCGACTGCGGCAACGTCGACCGCGTTCCGGTCGAGTTCCTCAGCAACGGCGCCAACTTCCGCATCAACATCGACCACCACCACGACAACACGCTCTTCGGCGACGTCAACCTGCTCGACACCGGGGCCTCCTCGACCGCCGAGATCGTCTACGAGCTGGCGATCGCGCTCGGGGTGGAGATCACCCCCGAGATCGCCTCCGCCCTCTACGTCGGGCTGATCACCGACACGGGCAAGTTCATGTACGAGAACACCAACGCCCACACGCACCGGATCGCGGCCGAGCTGATCGACGCCGGTGTCCCGGTGGACGAGACCTACCGGCGCCTCTACGAGCACGTTCCACTGGAGAAGGTGCGCCTCCTCTCGCACGCGCTGAACCGGATCGAACGCCACTGCGGCGAGCAGCTCGTCGTCGCCTACATCACTGAGGCCGACTACGAGGAGAGCGGCGCCGGCGAGGAGATGACCGAGGGGATCATCGACCACCTGCGCTCGGTCGAGGGATCGAAGGTCGCCGCCCTCGTTCGCGACCTCGGCGATCGCGGCAAGGCGGCGCGCAAGGTCAGCCTGCGCTCCAGCGGTGGCGACATCGATGTCTCGGCGATGGCCCGCCAGCACGGCGGCGGCGGACACATGAGGGCGGCCGGCTTCTCCACCGATCTCGAGCTCGACGAGCTGGTCGGCTTCCTCTGCCGCGAAGTCGAGGCACAGCTCGACTCCTGACGTGTTCGGCGAGGCCGCAGAAGGCGCCGTCCTGCTCTGCGACAAGCCGGCTGGGGCGACCTCGCACGACGTCGTCGCCCAATTGCGCCGCGAGCGCGGTTGCAGGGCTGGACATACGGGCACGCTCGACCCTTTCGCCACCGGCCTGCTGCTCGTCCTCCTCGGTCCGGCGACGCGTCTGCAGCGCCACCTGGTCGGGCTGGCCAAGACCTACCGCGCGACGGCGCGGCTCGGCTGGCGCTCGAGCACCGGCGACCCGGACGGCGAGCTGACCGAGACAGGGCGCGTCCCGAGCTCGCTGGAGCTGCCGAGCGGCCGCGTGCTCCAGCGGGTGCCGATGACCTCCGCGGTACGCGTGGGCGGGGAGCGCCTCTACCGCAAGGCGCGCCGCGGCGAGACGGTGAAGACGCCCCTGCGTGAGGTCGAGGTCCACCGCGCCGAGCTCCTGGACAGCGACGGCGAGACGGCGCGCTACGAGATCGAGTGCTCGACCGGCACGTACGTGCGGACCCTGATCGAGACGCTCGAGGACGCCTACTGTGCCGAGTTGCGCCGCACCGCGATCGGGCCTTTCCGAGTCGAGGACGCGGGCAGGGAATTGAGCATAGGCTTGGTCGCCGAGATGGTTCCCGCCCTCAAGGACTCCCTCCGATGATGAGCTTCCGGTGCGCCTTTGCCCCGATATGCCTGGATAAAGCGCACCGGAAGGGGGTGCTGTGAGCATCGAGGTCACCTCACTGCCCGACGCCGAGCCGCGACCGCGCCACGTCGCGATCGGCACCTTCGACGGCGTCCATCGTGGCCACCAGGCGGTGATCGACGACGCCGACACGGTGCTCACCTTCGACCCGCACCCGCTCGAGGTCCTGCACCCAGCGGCGCTGCCGAAGCTGATCATGCCCTTCGAGGTCAAGCGCGACGTGATCGATGGGCTCGGGGTGCGCGAGCTGGTCGTGATCCCCTTCGACGCCGAGTTCGCTCAGCGCAGCGCCGAGGAGTTCGTCGAGCGGGTGCTGGTCGAGCGGCTGACCGCCGAGCGGGTCTCGGTCGGCGAGAACTTTCGCTTCGGCGCCAAGGCCAAAGGCGACCCCGCGATGCTGGCCTCCCACTCCGAGTTCGAGACCCGCGTCGTCCCCCTGGTCGAGGTCGACGGCGAGACCGTCTCCTCGACCCGGATCCGCGCCCTGATCGCGGCCGGCGAAATGGAGGGCGCCCGTCACTGCCTCGGCGCGCCCTTCATGGTCGAGGGCGAAGTCGTCAGCGGCGACCAGCGCGGCCGCGAGCTCGGCTTCCCGACGGCGAACATCGTTCCCGACGATCGCCTCGCGATCCCCGGTCACGGCGTCTACGCCGCCTTCGCCAACGGCGTCCCCGCCGCCGTCAACGTCGGCGTCCGCCCGACCTTCGAGAGCGGCCGCGGCGTCCTGATCGAGACCTACCTAATCGACCAGGAGCTCGACCTCTACGGCTCCGTCCTGCGCGTCGCCTTCGTCGAGCGGCTGCGCGGCGAGAAGCGCTTCGCCAACGTCGAGGAGCTGATAACCCAAATGCGCACCGACGTCGAGGACGCCCGCCGCGTCTGCTCCGCCTTCCAACGTCCCTGAAGAGCTTTGACCCAAGGGGCTGAAGGAGCCGGAAGGGCGGGGTGCCCCTGCTCACTCGCAACTCGTCGCTGAAGAGCTTTCGGCTGTCGCCTCAAGCAAGCTGCTCCTCCCGCGCAAAACGTTCGCACGGGCGCCCCGCCCTTCCGGCCCGCAACGCATCGGCAGCACGGGGACGCTTGGGACGCGGGAGGGAGGCGGTTTCCTCCGAACGTTTTGCGCGGGAGGAGCAGCTTGCTTGAGGCGACAGCTCTCCCCGCGCCAACGACGAGTTGCGAGTGAGGAGGATTCCGCCTCCCTCCCGCAGCTCCCCGACCTCACCCGCCCTCATTACCCCTGTGCTACCTTGCAGCGGTCGTCGCGCCGGGTGCGCGGCGCTTTTTACGAGATGAGCCTTACCAAGGAGAAAAAGAGCGAGCTGATCGGCAAGTACGGTCGCGCCGACGGCGACACCGGCTCCGCCGAGGTCCAGGTCGCGCTACTCACCGAGCGGATCAACGAGCTCACCGAGCACCTGCGCACGCACGCCAAGGACCACCACTCGCGGCGCGGCCTGCTGATGCTGGTCGGCAAGCGCCGGCGCATGCTGCGGTATCTGGAGCGCCACGACCTCGAGCGCTATCGCTCGCTGGTCGCCGAGCTCGGCCTGAGGCACTAGGGCGATGATCTCGGCGGGCGAGCCCGCCCCCGAGTTCACCCTGCGCAACCAAGACGGCGAGAAGGTCTCGCTCTCCGACTTCCGCGGGCGCAAGCTGCTGATCGTCTTCTACCCGCTCGACTTCAGCCCGATCTGCACCGACCAGCTCTCGATCTACCAGGAGGTCAAGCCCGAGATCGAAGCAGAGGGAGTGACGATCGTCGGCATCAGCGTCGACAGCGGCTTTGCCCACAAGGCCTTTCAGGAGAGCCTTGGGATCGACATCCCGCTGCTCGCCGACTTCGAGCCCAAGGGCGAGGTCGCCCGCGCCTACGGGGCGTACGTCGAGAAGTTCGGCCATGCCAACCGCTCGCTCGTCCTCGTCGACGAGGAGGGCACGGTGGAGTGGGTGCACGAGTCGCCGACGCCGCTGGAGATTCCCGGCGCCAACCTGATCTTCGACGCTATCGCCGCTTCCCAGTCCGCTCGTTGAAGCTTTGTCTGCGCATAGCGCACACAATCCTTCAATGAAAATGACGAGCGACCTGACCAGCGCTGCGGTTCCCCCACCTGGGCCGGAGGATCACCGGCGCGGGGCAGGGGAGACCCTGATCGTCTATTCCGATCTCGCCTGCCCCCACTGCGCCTCAGCCTGGGCCGAGATATCGGCCCGTGAGGCGACGGTCGTCTTCCGTCACTTCCCGGTCGCCAGCAAGCACCCGCGTGCGCCGGCGCTGCACGCGGCCGCGGAGGCCGCCGGCCTGCAGGGCCGCTTCTTCGAGATGGTCGACTCGCTCTACGCCGACCGAAGCCACGTCGACGACCCCCATCTCTGGCGCCGCGTCGAGGAGCTGGGCCTCGACCTCGAGCGCTTCGAGGCCGACCGGCGCTCGGACGCCGTCGCCGCGCGCGTGCGCCGCGACTTCGAGTCCGGCATCCGCGCCGGGGTCATGGCGACCCCGGCCCTCTTCGCCTCCTAATCTACCCGCTCCCAATCCCCGGTCGCAACGCTTTTTCTATGCAATCCATCGAAAAAGCGTTGCGACCGGGGAGCAGGCGTTTTCCCTCGACATGTACTCTGCATGGCGAAAGAGAACGAGAGTTCTGAATGCAATGGGCCGCCATCCGGGTGGCCGGAGGTAAAAAAATCAATGAGTATGTTCGATGTGAGCCGCGTCTCGGCGGACGTCGGCGACGGCCAGATCTCCTTCGAGACCGGCAAGCTCGCCCGCCAGGCCAGCGGCGCCGTCGTCGTCCAGGCGGGCGACACGATGGTCCTCTGCACGGCGACGATGGGCAACCTGCGCGACGTCGACTTCCTGCCCCTGACGGTGGATGTCGAGGAGCGGATGTACGCCGCGGGCAAGATCCCGGGCTCCTTCTTCCGCCGCGAGGGCCGCTCCGGCGAGAAGGCAACACTGACCGCGCGCATGATCGACCGCCCGATCCGCCCGCTCTTCCCCAAGGGCTGGCACTACGAGACGCAGATCGTCGCCACGCCGCTCTCCGTCGACCACGTCAACCCCTACGACATCCTCGCCATGAACGGCGCCTCCGCCGCGCTGGCGATCTCGCCGGTCCCGGTCGCCGCCCACGTCGGTGCCGTCCGCGTCGGCAAGCTCGACGGCGACTTCGTCGTCAACCCGCCGGAGGAGAGCCTGGAGGAGCTGGAGCTCGACCTGATCGTCGCCGGCACCGACGAGGCGATCCTGATGGTCGAGGCAGGCGCCGACGGCGTCACCGAGGCAGAGATCCTCGACGCCCTCGACATCGCCCACGCCGAGATCAAGAAGCTCTGCGCGGCGATGGAGGAGCTGGCAAAGAAGGCCGGCAAGGACAAGGTCGAGGTCGAGGCACCCAAGATCGACGAGGACCTGATCGAGGAGATCCGCAACTCGCACGGCAAAGCGCTGGTCGACGCGATCGCCACCGAGGGCAAGCTCGAGCGCTACGAGGCGATCGACAAGGTCAAGGAGGAGGTCGTCGCCAAGTACGCGCCGGAGGCCGATGACGCCGATGGCGACGGCGCGCGCAAGGCCGAGGTCGGCGCCGCCTTCGACCAGATCGAGAAGGACACGATCCGCAAGGCGATCGCCGTCGACAAGAAGCGCCCCGACGGTCGCGCCTCCGACGAGATCCGGCCGATCGAGTGCCAGGTCGACATCGCCCCGCGCGTGCACGGCTCGGCGCTCTTCACTCGCGGCGAGACCCAGATCCTCTCCAACGTCGCGCTCGGCACGACGCGCATGGACATGCGCCTCGACACCCTCGGACTGGCGACGACCAAGCGCTTCTGGCACCACTACAACTTCCCGCCCTTCTCGGTCGGGGAGGCCGGCTTCATGCGCGGCCCGAAGCGCCGCGACATCGGCCACGGCGCGCTCGCCGAGCGTGCCCTGGCGCCGTCGATTCCCGACGAAGAGGCCTTCCCCTACGTGATCCGCGTCGTCTCCGAGACGCTCGAGTCCAACGGCTCCTCCTCGATGGGCTCGGTCTGCGCCTCCTCGATGGCACTGCAGGCAGCGGGCGTGCCGGTCAGCGCGCCGATCGCCGGCGTCGCGATGGGCCTGATCAAGGAGGGCGACGACTACATCGTCCTCACCGACATCGCCGGCGTCGAGGACCACCTCGGCGACATGGACTTCAAGGTCGCCGGCACCGCCGACGGGATCACCGCCCTGCAGATGGACATCAAGATCACCGGCGTCACCCTCGACATCCTGCGCGACGCCCTCGCCCAGGCCAACGAGGGCCGCCAGTTCATCCTCGGCAAGATGGCGGAGGCGATCGAGGAGCCGCGCGAGCAGCTCTCCCAGCACGCGCCGCGAATCGAGGCGATCAAGATCGACCCGGAGAAGATCGGCGCCGTGATCGGCAAGGGCGGCGAAACGATCCGCGCCCTCTGCGAGGAGTTCGAAGCCGAGATCGACGTCGAGGACGACGGCACGGTGCGGATCTACGCGCCGACCGGCGAACTGGTCGAAGCCTGCGTCGCCCGCATCCAGTCGATGACCAAGGAGGCTGAAGTCGGCGACCGCTACGAAGCCGCCAAGGTCGTGAAGACGACCACCTTCGGCGCCTTCGTCGAGCTGGTCAAGGGCACCGACGGCCTGCTGCACATCTCCAACGTGAAGCCGGGGGAGAGGGTCGACTCGGTCGACGACGTGCTCAGCTCGGGCGACGAGATCGACGTCACCGTGGTCGAGGTCGACCGCGAGCGCGGACGGATCGGCCTGCGTCTCTCCGACGACCCCTCGGTCGAGGGCAAGAGCGCTGAGGAGCTGGCGGCCGTCGGCTCCGGCGACGGAGGCCCGCGGCGCAACGGCGGCGACCGGGACCGCGGCCGCGGCGGGCGCGATCGCGAGCGGCGCCCCCGGCGCGAGCGCGAGCGACGCAGCTAGCCGCTTGCCCCAGCCACAGCTCACAACCCAGGCCACGGGCGTGCGGGTCGTCACCGAGGCGGTTCCCTCGGTGCGATCCGTCGCGCTCGGGCTCTGGGTGCGCACCGGCTCGCGCGACGAGACCCCGGCCCAGGCCGGCCTCTCGCACTTCCTCGAGCACCTGCTGTTCAAGGGGACCGAGCGCTACTCGGCGATCGAGATCGCCGAGCGTCTCGATGGGCTCGGCGCCGCGGTCAACGCGGCCACCGGCAAGGAGACGACCCACATCCACGCCCGCTTCCTCGACGAGCACGTCGAGGAGGTCTTCGAGCTGCTCGCCGAAATGCTGCTCGCCCCGACCTACCCGGAAATCGACTCCGAGCGCGAGGTGGTGCTCGAGGAGATCGCGATGTACGAGGACGAACCGCAGGACCGCGTGCACGACATCCTCGCCGACGCGGTCTTCGGCGACCACCCGCTCGGCCGCCGGGTGCTCGGTGAGGCCGAGGTGATCAGCTCCGTCCCGGTGCCGGAGATCGAGGCCTACCGCGGCGCTCGCTACACGGGCGCCAACCTCGTCGTCGGCGCCGCCGGCAACCTCGATCACGCTCAGATCGCGGCGCTGGCCGAGCGCCTGGTCGCGCCGGAGCAGGGCGCCCCGAACGGCTCGGCCGCTCACGAGTCGGACGGAGAGGCGCGGCTCCGCTTCTACGAGAAGGACACCGAGCAGTACCACATCTGCTTCGGCGCACCGGGGATCACGCGCTCGGACGACCGCCGCTACGCGCTCGCCGTGCTCGATTCGATCTTCGGCGGCTCCAGCTCCTCCCGCCTCTTCATCGAGGTGCGCGAGAAGCGCGGGCTCGCCTACGCGGTCGGCTCCTACAACGAGCAGTACACGGACTCGGGCCTCGTCGCCAGCTACGTCGGCACGCGGGAGGAGAACGTCGCCGAGGCCTGCTCCGTGATCGGAGCCGAGCTCGAGCGCCTGCGCGACACGCCGGTCAGCGAGGCGGAGCTGAGCCGCGCCAAGGAGAGCGTCAAGGGTCGCCTCGTCCTCTCCTCGGAGTCGACCGCGGCGCGGATGTCGCGGATCTCGCGCGCCACTCTCTTCGACTTGCCGATCGACAGCCTCGATGAGATGCTGGCCAAGGTGGATGCGGTGACGATCGAGGACCTCGGGGCGCTCGCCGAGGAGTTCTACGCGCCCGAGCGGCTATCGGCCGCCTGCGTGGGCCGCGAGGAGAGCGTCTTCCGCGACGCCCTTGGGCCGGTCAGCGACAGGTTGGTGGCGGCGTGATCAAGGTCGCCGTCGCCGGCGCCGCGGGGCGCATGGGCCAGGCCGTCTGCGAGACGGTCGAGGCCGCCGACGACACCGAGCTGGCCGGCAGGGCGGACCCGGCGCTCGACGTCGCGCTCGCCGACGTGCTTGGCGGCGCCGACGTGGTCGTCGACTTCACGACGCCCGACACCGCGCTCGCAAACGCCACGGCCTGCCTGGAAGCCGGGGTCCATGCCGTCGTCGGGACGACGGGATTCGATCTCGACGCATTGCGTGCGACGGCCGAGGGCTCGCAGGCGAACTGCTTCGTCGCGCCCAACTTCGCGATCGGGGCCGTGCTGCTGATGCAGGTCTCGCAGGCGATCGCGCCGCACATGCCCGAGTGCGAGATCGTCGAGCTGCACCACGACCGCAAGCTCGACGCCCCTTCGGGAACGGCAAAGCGCACCGCCGAGCTGATCGACGCCGCCGGCGGCAACGTGCACCAGCCGATCCACTCCGTCCGCCTGCCCGGCCTGGTCGCCCACCAGGAAGTCGTCTTCGGCGGCGAGGGGCAAACGCTCGCCATTCGCCACGACTCGATCGACCGCCGCTCCTTCATGCCCGGCGTCCTCCTTGCGGTCCGCAAGGTGGGGGGCCTTCCGGACCGTTTCACCGTCGGGCTCGAGAACCTGCTCTGATTTCGCGCGATACGCTGGCCAGATGAAGGAGATCCGCGGCGTCATCACAGCGATGGTCACTCCCTTCGACGAGGGGGGGGATGTCGACGAGCAGGCCGGCGCTCGCCTCGCCTCATACCTGCTCGAGCACGGCTCGCATGGCCTGGTCATCTCCGGCACGACCGGCGAGGTGCCGACGGTCACCGATCCCGAGGCGGCGGACCTGCTCAAGGCCGTGCGCCGCGAGGTCGGCGACGACGTGCTGCTGATCTGCGGGACGGGCACAAACGACACCCGGCACTCGCGCGAACTGACCAAAATGGCCGCCGACGCCGGCGCCGACGCGGCGCTCGTCGTCACCCCCTACTACAACAAGCCCAACCCGGCTGGGATCCTCGCCCACTTCGAAGCCGTCGCCGAAGCGGTTCCGGGGCTGCCGATCGTCGCCTACAACATCCCCTCCCGGGTGGTCGTCAACATCCCGCCGGAGCTGCTCGCCGAGCTGGCGAAGATCGACAACGTCGTCGCCGTCAAGCAGGCGAACAACGAGGAGCTGCGGCCGATCGAGGGATTGAAGCTGCTCGCCGGCAACGACGACATCTTCCTGCGCACGTTGGAGCTCGGCGGCGACGGCGGAATCCTCGTCGCCTCGCACCTGGTCGGCCCGCGGATGCGTGAGATGTGGGACGCGGCCCAGGCTGGCGACCTCGATCGCGCCCGCGAGATCGACGCCGACCTGCGCTCGCTCTATGAGTCCCTGGCCGTGACCACCAACCCGATCCCGGTCAAGGCTGCGTTGGCGATGCTCGGACTGATTCCGAACGACTCCCTGCGTCTGCCGCTGGTTCCGGCCGACGAGGGACAGCGGGCGGCAATCCGAGCCGGCCTGGAAAGCGTCGGCCTGCAGCCGGTGAACCCGTAGTGGCGCGCGGAACGCTGCGGGTCCTGCCGCTCGGCGGCCTGGGCGAGATCGGCAAGAACATGACCGTGGTCGAGTACGACGGCCGCATCGTCGTCGTCGACACGGGGCTGATGTTCCCGACGGCCGAGATGCTCGGGATCGACCTGGTCCTACCCGACTTCTCCTACCTGCGCGAGCGCACCGACGACATCGAGGCGATCGTCCTCACCCACGGGCACGAGGACCACGTCGGCGCCCTGCCCTACGTCCTGCGCGAGATCGGCATGCCACCGGTGATCTACGGCGGCATGCTCACCGTGGGGATGGTGCGTTCGAAGCTCGACGAGCACAAGCTCGGCGACGCGCCCCTGCAGGACATCGCCGCCGGGGAGGTGGTCAAGGCGGGGCCGTTCGAGCTCGAGACGATCCACCTCTCGCACTCGATCCCCGATGCGCGCGGCGTCCTGCTCACCACCGAGCTCGGCACGATGCTGATGACCGGCGACTACAAGTTCGACCAGACCCCGGTCGACGGCCGGCCGGCCGACATCTCGCGGCTCGCGGAGGTCGGGCGCGACGGGCTGCTGCTGCTCTGCGGCGACTCGACCAACGCGGACCGCCCCGGAATCGCCCCTTCCGAGTCGAGCGTCGGGCCGGCGCTGCTGGAGACGTTCGCCTCCTGCGAGGGACGGATCGTCGTCACCTCCTTCGCCTCCAACATCCACCGCGTCCAGCAGGTGATAGACGCGGCCGTCGAGCTCGATCGCCGCGTCGCTCTGGTGGGACGCTCGATGCGCAAGAACTTCAATATCGCCTCGAACCTGGGAATCGCCAATGCGCCGTCGGGCCTCTTCATCCAGCCCCGTGAGATCGAGAGCTTCCCCGACGAGAAAGTCGTCGTCGTCTCGACCGGCAGCCAGGGGGAGCCTCTCTCGGCATTGCGGCGGATGGCGAACAACGACCACCGCGACGTCGAGCTGCACTCCGGCGACACGGTCGTCTTCTCGGCGACGCCGGTTCCCGGCAACGAGCGCGCCGTCAACGAGACGATCGACCGCATCCACGAGATCGGCGCCTCCGTGGTGACCGCAAAGGACGCCCCGATCCACGCCTCCGGCCACGGTTGGCAGGAGGAGCTGAAGCTGATGCTGAACCTGACCAAACCTCGCTTCGTGATGCCGGTCCACGGCGATCACCAGCGCCTCCGCCTGCACGCCTCGCTGGCGCACGCGGTCGGCATCGATCCCGAGAACGTCTTCCAGGGGCGCAACGGGCTGCCGCTCGAGGTAGACGCGAACGGCGCTCGCTTCGGAGAGGACATCCACGCCGGCGTGATCTTCGTCGACGGAGTCAACGTCGGCGAGCCCGACGACGTCGCCCTGCGCGATCGTCGCGAGATCTCCGCTGACGGGATCTTCATCGTCGTCGCGACGATCTCCTCCGAGGACGGGGCGATCGTCGCCGATCCCGAGGTGCTCTTCCGCGGCGTCGCCTTCCTAGAGGAGGCGGATGCACTGGTCGAAGACCTGAAGGACACGATCGAGGACTCGCTTGAGGACGCCGCGGCGGCCGGAACCCGCGAGCTGCACCTGATCCAGGAAGACCTGCACGACGCGGTCGCCGGCCTCGTCTACGAGAAGCTGCGCCGCCGGCCGATGATCATCCCGGTCGTCGTCGAGGTCTGACGCCGCCGACGGGCCGATACGTCAAGTCTGACTTGACGTATCGGCCCGTCGGCGCAAAAAAAGGGCCCGCCGGAAGACAATTGGGGAGAGTTCCGGCGGACCCTATGTGTCTCGTCCACGGGCAAATCTAGGGCGAGGGGCTAAAGCCGCTCTAAAGGTGCGCTAAGCGCCTGCTCAGGATTGGCGAGCGGCAGGCGGACGCGGAAGAGCGCGCCGCCGCTGGGCGATTCGACGGCCTCGACGGCGCCTTTGTGAGCCGCCGCCACCGCGTAGACGATCGCCAGGCCGAGGCCGCTGCCGGGACCGACCGCAGTGTCGGCCGGCCCGTCCCCGCGCACGAAGCGCTCGAAGACCTGCTCGCGCAGGTGAGGCGGGATTCCGGGGCCGTCATCGGCGACTTCGACGACCGCGTTCTCCCCGGACCGGCGCAGGCGCAGCTCGATGTGGGCGGCGGACGGCGTATGGCGAACCGCGTTGTCGAGCAGGTTGAGCACCATCCGGTGCAGCTCGTCGGGATTGCCGTCGACCGAGAGGGCCTGTCCGTTGTCGATCTCCAGCTCACGGTCGCCGAGGACCGGCGCCACCTCGGTCGCCGCATTGCCCGCGACCTCGGCCAGATCGCAACGGCGGCGCTGGCTCACCCGTCCGGCATCGGCTCTCGCGAGCAAAAGCAGGTCGCCGACAAGCCGGCTCATGCGGCGCGACGAGCGCAGTGCCGAGTCGACCATCGCGCGGTCGTCCTCGTGCTGCGGATCGCGTAGCGACGCCTCGAGCAGCTCGAGGTTGGCGAGGACGCTGGTCAGCGGGGTGCGCAGCTCGTGCGAGGCATCGGCGACGAACTCGCGCTGCTGCTTCAGCGCCCCCTCGCGCTCGGCGCGCGCGGCGTCGAGCGAGCGCAGCATCTGCTCGAGGGTGCGGGCAAGTTCGCCGACCTCGTCCTCGACCTTTGGCTCGGGCATGTGCCGCGAGGGGTCGCCGGTCGCGGCGATCTCCCTCGCGGTCGCGGTCAGGGCGGAGATCGGTCGCATCGCCCGCGCGGCTATCGCCAGCCCGGCGAAGCTGGCGAGCAAGGTGCCTCCCAGGACGCCGGCCGCGACGAAGAGCCAGAGGCGGTCGACCGTCGCCTCGACATGGGCGACGCTGCGTCCGTACTGGACGAAGCCGGTCGTGTTGCCTGTGTCACCCGTGATCTTGGCCGTCGCAACGCGAAGTTCTCCATGCGTCACCAGGCCGGCGATAGGGGCGCCCAGCTCTTCGGCGTCCGTGCTTTCTTTGACCAGGGCGCCGTTGGAGTCGAACACGCGGGCGGAGGCGTCGTCGGGGCGCACGAAGACGTCGAGCCGCGGACCGCGCCAGACCGGTCCCAGCAGCGAGTTGAAGATGCGACTTTCCCCGGCCAGCGTTTGAGCGGCGCTGCTGACCTGGCGATTGAAGTCGTCGCGGATACGGCTGGACGCGACCTGGCCGATGACGGCCCCGAAGACGAGCAGGATGACCAATGTCAGACCAGCCGACACCGCGGCCAGGCGCCACCTCACCGGCCAGTTGCCTGGCCGCAGGCGAGCGGGCCAACGAGCGGCCAGTGTCCGGGTCAGGGGCCGCATCTACTCCTTCAGCACGTAGCCGGCGCCCCGTTTGGTGTGCAGCAGGCGCGGCTCGCCGCCGGCCTCGAGCTTGCGCCGCAGGTTGGAGACGAAGACGTCGATCGTGTTCGTCGCCGCCGTCGGGTCGTAGCCCCAGACGTCGTCGAGCAGGCGCTCCCGCGAAACCACGAGGCGCTCGTTGCGCATCAGATATTCGAGCAGCTCGAACTCGCGGTTGGTCAGCTCCAGCTCGCGCTCGCCTCGCCTCACCTCGCGCGTGTCGGGGTTGAGGGTCAGGTCGGCGACCGCGAGCGAGGCCGCGCCGCGCGGCGGACGCCGGCGCAACAGGGCACGGATCCGCGCCAGCAGCTCCTTGCGCTCGAAGGGCTTGACCAGGTAGTCGTCGGCGCCGCTGTCGAGCCCGTCGACGCGGTCTTCGGTCTCGGCGCGGGCCGTCAGCATCAGGATCGGCACGTCGCCCTCCTCGCGCAGGCGCCTGCAGACCTCGACGCCGTCCATGCGCGGCAGGCCGAGGTCGAGGACGACCAGGTCGGGGACGAACGCGGTCGCCACGTCAAGCGCATCGACCCCGTCGCCACTGGTCCGCACCTCATACCCCTCGTGCCGGAGGGAGCGGCGCAGGACGTCGGCGATCTCCTCGTCGTCCTCGACGACGAGTACCCGCGCGGTCGCAGTTTCCGGGTCGCTCGTGAGCATCGCCTCGATGTTAGCCGCGCCACGCTCCGATTCCGCGCGCTTTTAGCGTGAATTTAGGCGACCCCCTCCGCTGACTTCGTGGTTTGGGCTGTATATGCACCCCAAAACACGAAGTCACCCACTGTGGCGGGGATTTCATTGCCGGCTGTCGTGGCCAGCCCTTCGTTGAAGCCTTTTCTGCGCTATTGAGCGAAAAGGCTTCAACGACGCCCAGGGGCGCAGGGGAGAGGGGCCCGGCGTCGAAGCGGGCCATATGTTCGTGCGCAAGAAGCGCGGCAGCGCCGCGCGTCGGAAAACCAAGTCCAAGCCGAAGGCCCGAGGCCCGCGGCTCCACCTGCCGCAGGGCATCGAGCAGCGGCACCTCGACCTGATCGGCCTCGCCCTGATCGCGGCCGGGGTCTATCTCTCCTTCGTCCTCTTCTTTGGTTGGGACGGCGGCAAGGTCGGCTACGGGCTCGAAACCGGGCTCGAGTACGCGTTCGGCTCCGTCGGCGCGCGGATCGCCACCGCCCTGATGCTCGTCGGCGGCGGACTGCTAGTCACCGGCACCTCGATCTCGACCCTCTTCCGTGGCATCGGTCGCGGTACGCGAGCCGTCTTCCTCGGCAGCCGCAACCTGACTCAAACCGCAATCCAGCACCGTCGCGACCAGCGGGAGGACAAGACCTACTCCTTCGAGACCGAGCCCGGGCCGACCGACGTGATGAGCTCCTACCCCGAGGACGACGAGGTCGAGCCGACAGTGGCGCTGGTCGACGGCGAGTCGCACGACGCGGTCAGCGAGGAGCCCGCCACCCAGGACTTCGACACCGAGCTTGCCGAGATCGAGGAGGAAGAAGAGAAGGCGCACGAGCAACTGCCCGACGCCGGCCCCGAGCAGGCGCCGCTCACGCCGCAGGGCAACAAGCGCGGCGTGACGATCTCGGAGGGAATCGCCTACAAGCCCCCGCCCGGCAAGGCGCTCGAGCGCGGAAAAGCCGACCAGGGAGTCGACCCCCGCGACCACGAGGCGGTCGGCCGCAAGCTGGTCGAGACCCTGGGCCACTTCGGCGTCGAGGCGAAGATCGTCGGCATCGTCAGCGGCCCGCACGTCTCGCGCTACGAACTGCGGCTCGCCCCCGGCACCAAAGTCAAGAAGGTGACCGAGCTGGCCAACGACCTCGCCTACGCGCTGGCTTCGACCGACATCCGCATCCTCGCCCCGATCCCCGGCAAGCAGGCGGTCGGCGTCGAGGTCCCCAACACGCGCCGGCGCATCGTCCGTCTCGGCGACATCTACGCCGGCCGGCCGGAGAAGACCTCACCGCTGGTCGCCTGGCTCGGCAAGGGGATCGACGGCAACGCCGTCTGGACCGACCTGGCGAAGATGCCGCACGTGCTGGTCGCCGGCACGACCGGATCGGGCAAGTCGGGCTGCGTCAACGCGATCCTCTCCTCGATCCTGATGCAGGCCTCGCCCAACGACGTCCGCCTGGTCCTCGTCGACCCCAAGCAGGTCGAGCTCAACCACTACGAGAACGTCCCGCACCTGCTGACGCCGGTGGTCACCTCGCCGCGCCTCGCCGCCAACGTCCTCGCCAACCTGATCGGCGAGATGGAGAGTCGCTACGGGATCATGGGCGAGGCTCGCTGCCGCAACCTCGCCGAGCTCAATCGCGCCCGCCGCAAGGCCGGCGAGCCGCCGCTGCCGCACATCCTCTGCGTGATCGACGAGCTTGCGGACCTGATGATGGTCTCGCCGGCCGAGGTCGAGGATTCGATCATCCGCCTCGCGCAGAAGTCGCGCGCGACCGGCATCCACCTGGTGCTGGCGACGCAGCGTCCCTCCACGGACATCATCACCGGCACGATCAAGGTCAACATCCCGGCCCGAATCGCCTTCGCCGTCTCCTCGCAGACCGACTCGCGCGTGATCCTCGACCAGGGCGGAGCCGAGGCGCTGCTCGGCCAGGGCGACATGCTCTTCCGCGGCGCCGGCACCTCGAAGCTGCAGCGCATCCAGGGCGCCTTCGTCACCGAGGAGGAGATCGCCCGCATCACCGGCCACTGGGCCAAGCAGGGCGAACCGGAATTCGAGGAGGAGCTGCTCGAGGTGCACGAGGAGCAGGGCGTCGAAACCGATGGCGACTACGACCCCGACAGCGACGACCTGCTCGACGAGGCGATCCGCGTCGTGGTCGAGACCGAAACCGCTTCTGTCTCGATGATCCAGCGGCGCCTGCGGGTCGGCTACACCCGCGCCGGCCGCCTGATCGACATGCTGGAGCGGCGCGGGGTGATTTCCGGCTACGAAGGCTCGAAGCCGCGCCAGGTTCTCGTCACCCAGGCCGATCTCGCCCGCCTGACCGGGGGCGCAACGGCCCCCGAGGCCGACGCTGAGACGTCCGGCGTTGCCTCCGAGTAGCCAGCGGGTAGGACAATGCGGTCATGCCCAGCCGCATCGGATCCGATCTGCGTCGCGCGCGGACGCGGCGTGAGATCGAGCTGTCAGAGGTAGAAGCGGCGACCCGGATCCGGGTCAGGTTCCTCAGCGCGATCGAGAACGAGGAATGGGACGCATTGCCGGGCGGCGTCTACACGCGGGGCTTCATCCGCACCTATGCCTCGTTCCTCGGCCTCGACGGCGACCGCATCGTCGATGACTTTCGGCGCGAGGTAGAGGGTGTCTCGGCCGGGGGGCAGGACATGCCGGCGCCTCCGGCCGCGGCCGACGTCGACGGCAAATGGCGCCGACGCGCGGGAGTGGGCTGGCTTGCCATCGCCGCCGTGGTCCTCGTCGCCGCAATCGCGATCTTCGCGATTCCCGATGGGGGCGGCGACAGGACTGTCGGTCGGGGTCCCGGTTCTGAGTCCGCTCCGCCACCGAAACGTGCCGCGTCGGGCCAGCGCAAAGAATCCGTTCCGGCGAACAGCCCGCGGCCCCTCTCGATGCGGCTGGTCGCCAACGCCGAAGTCTGGGTCTGCGCGCTCGACGAGAGCGGCGCTCGCCTGGTCGACGGGCAGATACTCCAGCCGGGAGCCGAAGCCGGCCCATTCCACTCCAGTAGCTTCACCGTCTCGCTCGGCAACGGGGATGTGGAAATGACGATCGATGGCAAGCGCACCGAGATAGCACCCAGCTCCAGCCCGGTCGGCTACTCGATCGCCTCCTCAGGCGCGCTCACTCAGCTGTCCGAATCCGAACGGCCCACCTGCGAATGAGCGGCAGCGACGTCCGCGCGGGGATCGTCGTCACCGGGACCGAGGTGCTGACCGGGCGGATCGCCGACCTCAACGGGCCGTGGATCTCCGAACGGCTCGCCGAGCTCGGGGTCGAGGTCGCGCACATCCTCGTCGTCGGGGACCGCCCGGAGGACCTGGCGGCAGCCCTGCGCTTCATGGCCTCCGAGGGGATGGACCTGATCGTCACCTCGGGTGGGCTTGGGCCGACCGCCGATGACCTCACCGCCGAGGTGGTGGCGCGCTTCGCCGGCCGCGAGCTGGTGCTGGACGAGGAGGTCGAGGAGAAGATCGCCGCGATCCTGCGCGGCTTCGCCCGGCGCTTCAACTTCGACGAGGAGGCGGTTCGCGCCGCCAACCGCAAGCAGGCGATGGTCCCCGAGGGGGCGACGCCACTGGACCCGGTGGGGACCGCGCCGGGGCTGGTGGTCCCGACCGACGGCCGCGTCGTCGTCGTCCTGCCCGGGCCGCCGCGTGAGCTGCAGCCGATGTGGCCGGCGGCGCTGGAAGCCGAGCCGGTGCGCGAGCTGCTGGGGCGGGCGACGCCGCTGCACGGCTACACGCTGCGCATGTTCGGCGTCCCCGAGTCGGAGATCGCCAAGAGCATGCGGGAGATGGAGGCCGAGGGCATCGCCCTGCCCGAGGTCGAGATCACCACCTGCCTGCGCCGCGGCGAGATCGAGATCGACGTGCGCTACCGAGAGGGGAGCGCAGCGACCGCCGAGGCCGTGCGCGCCGGCTTTGCCGAGCGGCACGAGCGCCATCTCTTCAGCCTCGACGGTGAGACGATCGACGCCCAGGTGGCGCAGCTTCTCGCTGGCCACCGCCTCGGCCTGGCGGAGTCTTGCAGCGGCGGGCTGTTGGCGACCCGGATCACCAATCTGCCTGGAGCATCGGCCTACCTAGCCGGCGGGGTCGTCGCCTACTCGAACGAGGCGAAGGCGACGCTGCTCGGCGTCGACCCGGCTCTGATCGAGACCAACGGCGCGGTCTCGCCCGAGGTCGCCGAGGCGATGGCCGTCGGCGCGCTCGATCGCTTCGACGCCGACGTCGCGGTCTCGATCACCGGCATCGCCGGACCCGACGGAGGAACCGACGAGAAGCCCGTCGGCTACGTCTGCTTCCACGCCCGCCTTGCCGACGGCACCGCCATAGCCCGCGACCCCGTCATCCCCGGCGGCCGCGCCGACGTCCGCGAGCGCTCAGCTCTCGTCGGCATGCATCTGCTGCGGATCCTCCTCAGCGGGAAAGAGCCACCTCTTTGACTGAAACTAGTTGTCTGAGTTAGGATGCTGGCAGGAGGGTGAAGCAGACAGGCTTGCTGCGGGCGACTGATAATCGCAACGTTCCGCCTAACCAGCGGGATCCGGTTCGAGTCCGGCGCCCTCCGCAGACACTCAAGCCGAGAGCGGAAATCGAGCGCTGGGGCGGCTCGTCATGTTAATCTCGTGGTGATTATCAGTCGCTCGCGGGGTGGTTCCCCGCTTCAACAGGCTCGACCCGCTCCGGCGGGTCGTTTGCTTTTCTGGACCGGCTCGCCAGCACCACTGAGCGGAACGTGGGTCAGAGAATTGACAGTTTCGCGGCACACTGGTGTTGTTCCGTGCGTCGCGACCCCCTAGCGTGGGCGGGGTGACCAAGGAGAGGTTGAAGAGCCCGCGGGCGCGGCTGTTCGTCGCGCTCGACCTGCCCGATGAGGTTCGGGAGGGAATTGTGGCGTGGGGGAGGCGCGAGTTGGTCGATCCCGCGTTGCGGGTCGTCCCGCCCGAGTCGCTGCACGTCACGCTCGCATTTCTGGGCTATATGCCGGAAAAGGAGATCGGGCGACTTGGCGAGATCGTGGAGGGCATCGCATCGGCGGCGCCCGCGGTCCGACTGGGCGATCCGGTCGCCAAGCCCAACCCGCGGCGGGCTCGGGTCTTCGCCCTGCCGGCGGAGTCAGCGGCGGCGATCGAGCTGCAGGCTGAGCTGGAACAGAAGCTGGTCGACGCCCGCCTCTACAAGCCCGAGAAACGGCCCTTTTGGCCGCACGTGACCGTCGCCCGGGTCAAGCCCGAGGGCAAGGGCTCGAAGCGACCGCGGCGGGTCGGGCGGCCCCCGGGCGGGCTGCCGAAAGACCTCTTGCAGGCGGCGGTTTGCCGCCGGGTCACGCTCTACCGTTCTGAACTCAAGCCGTCGGGCGCGGAATATCGCCCGCTGGCGCAAGTCAAGCTGAGGTGAAAGAGATGGCAGATAAGAAAGCGACTTTGAAGGACGCCTCGGCGAAGGAGGCCAAGGCCAAAGATGCGGCCCTCGAGAACGCCGTAACCCACATCCGGCGCGAGTTCGGCGAGGGCTCGCTGATGCGGCTCGGCGCCGACAGCATCGTCAAGGCGGAGGCGATCCCAACCGGCTCGCTCGCTCTCGACCTGGCGCTGGGGATCGGCGGCGTGCCGCGCGGCCGGATCGTCGAGATCTTCGGCCCCGAGTCCTCGGGCAAGACGACCCTCGTCTATCACGTGATCGCCGAGGCCCAGGCCAAGGGCGGCGTCTGCGTCTTCATCGACACCGAGCATGCAATGGACCCGGTCTACGCGAAAGCGATCGGCGTCGACACCGACGAGCTGCTCGTCTCCCAGCCCGACTTCGGTGAGCAGGCGCTGCAGATCGCCGACCGCCTGATCGCCTCGACGGCGATCGACGTGATCGCGATCGACTCGGTCGCGGCGCTGACGCCGAAGGCCGAGATCGAAGGCCAGATCGGCGACCAGACCGTCGGCCTGCAGGCGCGCCTGATGTCGCAGGCGATGCGCAAGCTCGCCGGCAACCTCAACCGCACCAACACCGTCTGCATCTTCACCAACCAGATCCGCGAAAAGGTCGGCGTCCAGTTCGGCTCGCCCGAGACGCAGCCGGGCGGGCGGGCGCTCAAGTTCGCCTCCTCGCAGCGGCTCGACATTCGCCGCATCGAGACGCTCAAGGACGGCACCGAGGCAGTCGGCAACCGAGTGCGGGTCAAAGTCGTCAAGAACAAGGTCGCGGCGCCCTTCCGCCAGGCCGAGTTCGAGGTCGAGTACGGCAAAGGCATTTCCCGCGAGGGGGAGCTGCTCGACTTCGGCATCGAGCACGACCTGGTCCAGAAGTCGGGCTCGTTCTTCTCCTACGGCGAGACCCGCCTCGGCCAGGGCCGCAGCAACGCCAAGCAGTTCCTGCTCGAGAACCCCGCGATGGCGAGCGAGATCGAAGCCAAGATCCGCGCCGCGTTGGGGATCGGGGGCGAGACGTCGACCCCGGCAGAGGAGCCGCCCGTCGCAGAAGCGGCCTAGCGTCGCTGCGGATAGGATTCCGCCCGTAATGAGCAATGGCGACCTCTTCTACGTCTGCGGAAGCGTGCTCGCGGTTTCGGCCGTGCTGATCAGCTTCATCGGGCTGCGCGTCAAGAGCTTCCCTGGACGCTTCGTGCCGTTGGTGGCGCTCTGGTTCGTGGCCCTCGTCGGCGCCAGCACCACCTTCGCCGTCCTGCACGCTCAGGACGAGGAACGCGCGAAGGCCGCCGAGGACACCGCGGCGTCCGAACTGGACGAAGAAACCGAGGCCCAGTAGTAAACGCCGCTTTGCTCTCGGTACGCTGAGCGAATGCCCAGCTACCACGTCACCACGTTCGGCTGTCAGATGAACGTGCACGATTCCGAGCGCATGCGCGGCATGCTCGAATCGCTGGGCTACGAGGAGGCGCCCGACCGCGAAGGCGCCGACCTGATCCTCTTCAACACCTGCTCGATCCGCGAGTCCGCCGACACCCGCTTCGTCGCGCACCTGGGTGAGGCGAAGCGGCTCAAGTCCGAAGACCCCGATCGCGTGGTCGGCGTCGGCGGTTGCTGGGCTCAGTCGGTCAAGGACGAGGTCTTCCAGCGCTTCCCCTTCGTCGACGTCGCCTTCGGGCCAGGGCAGATCCACAAGCTCGCCGAGTTCCTCAACTCCGACTCGCTCACCGCCCAGGGCTACTTCGAGTTCGAGGACTTCTCGGGCCACCTGCCGACGCGCCGAGTTCGCGAGTTCCAGGGCTGGCTGCAGATCTCGCAGGGCTGCAACTGCAGGTGCGCCTACTGCATCGTCCCCTCGACCCGCGGGCGGGAGGTCAGCCGTGACCCGGCCGAGCTGGTCGCGGAGGCAGAGGCGCTCGCCGCCGACGGCGTGCGCGAGGTGACCCTGCTCGGCCAGAACGTCAACAGCTACGGGCGAGACCTGCCGCTCGTCTCGCGGATCGCCTTCTCCGAGCTGCTCGCCCGCATCGACGCCATCGAGGGCATCAATCGCATCCGCTACACCAGCCCGCACCCGAAGGACATGAAGGAGGATGTGGTCCGCGCCCACGCCGAGCTGCCGGCGCTCTGCGAGCACATCCACCTGCCTCTGCAGTCGGGATCGAGTGCGGTCCTCAAGCGCATGCGCCGAACCTACGACCGCGACCGCTACATGGACCGGGTGGCGCTGATCCGCGAGCTCGTTCCCGACTGCGCGATCACCACCGACGTCATCGTCGGCTTCCCAGGCGAGACCGAGGCGGACTTCGAGCAGACGCTCGAAGTGGCCGAGGCGGTCGGCTACGACGGCGCCTTCACCTTCATCTTCTCGCCGCGCCGCGAGACCGAGGCGGCCGAGATGGACGAGCAGGTGCCGCACCCCGTCAAGGTCGAGCGCCTCGAACGTCTGGTCGAGGTCGTCCAGCGCCGAGCCGCCGAGCGCGCCCAGCGATTCGTCGGCCGTGGGATGGAGGTCCTCGTCGAGGGGACCAGTCGCACCGACGAGACGAAGCTGCGCGGCCGGACCCGCCACAACAAGGCGGTCAACTTCGAAGGCGCGGCGAGCCCCGGCGACCTGGTCGAGGTCGAGATCGTCGAGGCCACCTCGCAGACGCTGGCCGGCGTCGTCGCACAGCCGATCCCCCTGTGAAGGTCGTCGCGATCTTCGGCCCCACCGGGGTCGGCAAGACCGGCGTCGCGATCGAGCTCGCCGAGCTGCTGCGCGAGCGCGGTGAGGACCCGGTCGCGATCTCCTGCGACGCGCTGCAGGTATACGAGGGTTTGGCGGCGCTCACCGGCGTCGCCAAACCCGAGGAGCAGGAGCGGTTGGAGCACCGGCTCATCGGCTTCGTCCCAGTCACGCGGACCTTCAACGTCGGCGACTACATGCCGCTCGCCCACGCCGAGATCGACCAGGCCCTGGACGCCGGGCGCAGGCCGATCGTCGTCGGGGGAACGGGGCTCTATCTGCGGGCGGCGCTCGCCGAGCTGTCGCTGGTCAAAGCCGAGCCCGAAGACCCCGACTCGGAGCTGTGGTCACCCGAGACCCGACACCCAACCGCGATCTTCGGCCTCGACATGAACCGCGAGCGGCTGTACGAGCGAATCGACGCTCGCACGGAGGCGATCGTCGCCGCCGGCGCCCTAGACGAGGTTCTGCGCGCCGAAGAGCTCGGCCCGTCGCGCACCGCCCGCGTCGCCCTCGGCTTCGACGAGCTGCTGAACGGGGACGTCGAGGCGATGAAGAAGCGCTCACGCAACTACGCCCGCCGCCAGCTGACCTGGATGCGCAAGATCCCCAACCTGCGCTGGATCGACCGCGCCGATCTCTCCGACGCCGAGGTCGCCTCCCAAATCGTCAACCACCTCGATACCTCCGTGCGGTCGTAGTTCTTCCCGCAGTGCGGGAAGAACTACGACCGCACGGAGGTACTGGGACCGGGGGGCGGGACGGGGGCGAATAGGGTGCGGGCGTGCGATTCGAGAAGTGGCAGGCGCTGGGCAACGACTACCTGATCGTCGAGGCGGAGGCGCTCCCATGGGAGCTGACCGCGGCGCGAGTCCGCAGGCTCTGCGACCCGCACTTCGGCGTCGGGTCCGACGGGGTGCTGCTGCTCTCGCGCAGCGAGGACCCGGCCTACGTCGCCGCGCTGCGGATCTTCAACCCCGACGGGTCGGAGGCCGAGCTGTCCGGCAACGGCGCCCGCGAGGCGATCCTCTACCTGCGCCGCAACGGCTGGACCGACGAGGACACCTTCTCGATCCTCACCGCGGCCGGGGCGGTGACGCCGACAATCACATCCGAGCGGACATGCTCGGTCGAGATGGGTAGCGCCTCGACGGCCTCCAAGGACTTCCCCGCCGGGAGCGACGACGGTCGCGGCACGCTCAGCGCGGCCGGTCGCGAGTGGTCGTTCCAGCACGTCTCGATCGGCAACCCGCAGTGCGCGATCGAGGCCGGCGAGGAGGTCGAGGACCTCGATCTGGGCCAGATCGGCCCAGGGATCGAAGGCCACGACCTGTTCCCCAACCGAACCAACGTCTCCTTCTTCCGTGTCGACGGCGGCCGGGTCCGCGCCCGGATCTTCGAGCGCGGCGTTGGGGAGACGCTCTCCTCCGGAACCGGTGCCAGCGGCGCGGCCGTCGCGGCCTTCCTGGGCGGAGCGCCAAGCCCAATCGTCGTCGAGCTCGATGGCGGCGAGCTGGAGGTCGAGATCTCCGACGACCTCGACGTCACCCTCAGCGGCTGGGCCGAGCCGGTCTGCGCCGGCGAGCTCTCGCCCGAGCTGCTCGCGACCCTCGCCGAGCTCGGCTGAGCTTCGTCCAATAGATTTCGCCGCCGATGGGAATCGCCAACCCCTCAAAGCGCCTGGAGGCGATGCCTCCGTACAAGTTCCAGGAGCTGGAGCGGACGATTGCCGACAAGCGTGCCGCGGGCATCGACGTGATCAGCCTCGGCATCGGCGATCCCGACGAGCCGACCTATCCGCACATCGTCTCCGCGATGCAGGAGGCGGTCGCCGAGAACGGCAACCAGAAGTACCCGACCAACCGTGGTCGCGACGAGTTCCGCCAGGCATTCGCCGACTTCTACGACCGACGCTTCGGCGTCGAGATCGACCCCGAGGACGAGGTCATCCCGGCGGTCGGCGCCAAGGAGTGCATCTACAACCTCTGCTTCGCCTTTCTCGACCCGGGCGGCGTCGCCCTCGCCTCCGACCCCGGCTACCCCGTCTACACAGGCGGTCCGGTCCTCGCCGGGGCGACGGCTGAGCTGCTGCCACTCGTGCCCGAACTGGGCTTCGCTCCCGACCTCGCCGCCGTGCCCGCCGACGTCGCCGCCAAGGCGCGACTGATGTTCATCAACTTCCCCAACAACCCGACCGGTGCCACCGTGCCCGAGGGCTTCTTCGAACGGGTCGTCTCCTTCGCCCGCGAGCACGAGATCCTCGTCGTCCACGACAACGCCTACTCGGAGACCACCTACGACGGCTACGTCGCGCCCAGCTTCCTCGCCACGCCCGGCGCCAAGGAGGTCGGCGTCGAGGTGTTCTCCCTCTCCAAGGGCTACAACATGACCGGCTGGCGCTGCGCCGCGATCCTCGGCAACGCGGAGGCCGTGCAGACCTACTGGCGGCTGAAGACCAACGTCGACTCTGGTCTCTTCGAGGCCATCCAGCTCGCGGGCGCGGCAGCCCTCAACGGCCCAAGCGGCCCGCTGGAGCGGATGAACGAGACATACACGCGCCGCCGCGATCTCGTCGTCGACGCATTGCGCGAGATCGGCGTCGAGGTGACGCCGCCGAAGGGGACGATCTACGTCTGGGCGCCGGTCCCCGAGGGCCACTCCTCGACCTCCTTCGCCGAGCTCGTGCTCGAGGAGGCGGCGGTCGTCGTATCGCCCGGCTCGATGTACGGGCCGAGCGGCGAGGGCTTCTTCCGCATCTCGCTCACCACCCCCGACGACCGCATCAGCGAAGCGGTCGAGCGGATGCGCGAGCACCTGACGTGAGCCGCTTGATCTTCCCGAACGGGAAAATCTGTGCCAAAACAGCCTCAATTCTGGCTATTTTTTCCCGAACGGGAAAATAGAGTCGGATTTCCGTCCCACGGAGCCTATATTTTCCCGAACGGGAAAATGGATCGCACTCAGATACGCACACCGCATGACCTGGGCGGGCAGGTTCGCAGGCGGCGAACCGAGCTCGGCTTGACACAAACCGAGGTTGCCGACGTATCCCGCGTCACGCTGAGATTCGTCAGCGAACTCGAGAACGGGAAGGAGTCCGCACAGCTCGCCGGCATTCAACGCGTCCTGGCCGCACTGGGTCTCGATTGGTACCTGGAGCGACGATGAACGTCCTCGACGTGTTCTTTCACTCAGAGCGGGTGGGCAAGCTGGAGCGCCTGCCCGGGGCACGGCTTCGGTTTCAGTACTCCGCAGATTGGGTCCGGGACGACAATGTTCCACTCTCGCTTGCGCTGCCTCTTCGAATCGAGGCATTCGAGGACCCGGAGTGCAGGCCGTTTTTCTCCGGCCTCCTTCCCGAGGGCGAGTTCTTGAAATCGATCGCTCGGCGTTTCCACGTCTCGGCAGGCAACCCGTTTTCCGTGCTGTCGGAAATCGGTGGCGAGTGTGCCGGCGCGGTCTCGCTCGTCGCGACTGACACAGAGCCACCGTCTCTCCGCTCACCAGATCCCAAATGGCTTGATGAGCGCAAGCTCGGTCTCCTGCTCGCTGAACTGCCCGATCGCCCACTCATGGCGGAACCCGGTGGAGACGACGAAGGCATCCGTCTCTCTCTCGCCGGCTCGCAGGACAAGCTCCCCATCCTGTGGATGGACGGCCGCGTGGGTATCACGCGTGGTCGCCCGCCCAGTACCCACATCGTCAAGGTGCCCCTGCGTGCGGTAGACGACATGGTCGCCAACGAGGCGTACTGCATGACCCTCGCGTCCGCTGCCGGCTTGACCGCCGCAGACGCGAAGCCAATTGCAGCGGGCGGAAAGGAGGGCCTGTTGGTCCGCCGCTATGACCGCACCGGTACGAACACTGCCGGAAATGTCCACCGCATCCATCAGGAGGACTTCTGCCAAGCCTTGGGTTATAACCCGGAAGAGAAGTATCAGGCACATGGTGGCCCGAACGTGGCCCAATGCGCCGAGCTCATTCGAGCCCATTCGGCGGCCCCGGGCGCCGACATTTTCGCCTTCCTCGACGGCCTGATCTTCAATCTGCTGATCGGCAATGCCGACGCCCACTCGAAGAACTACTCGATGATCCTGGAGGGCGACGAATCGCCGCGACTCGCGCCCTTCTACGACCTGCTCTCGACCCGGGTATATGGGCGCCGCTTCAATCGCAAGATGGCCATGAAATATGGCGGCGAGTACCGGCCGGAGCGCATCCGGGGCCGACACCTCGATCGGCTGGCGGACGATCTCGACCTTCCGGCCAGGGGACTCAGGCGGCGAATAGCCGAGCTGCTTGCGCGAGTCACGGAATCGATCGAGACAGCGCGAGGCCAACTCCCCAAAGACTGGAGCGAAGCGCCCACTATCGATGGCATCGTGGCGGTAGTCGCGGAGATGTCGGAGCTGATCCAGCGAGCCGCCGCCGAACCCGCCTAAGACCTACGCGGCCTCGCGCTCGGCCCGCTTGCGCCAGTAGCGATCGAGGCCGCGCCACTGGTAGTCGGGCGGGACGCAGTGGATCAGGGCGGCCGCGTTCTCGGGGTCGGCCTCGGCGGCAATGCGGGTGCGATGGCGACGGTCGTACTCCTCCGCTGGTAGCTCGCGGGCGAGCTGGGCCTCCTCGCGCAGGCGCTCGCGGACGCGCGCCAGGTGCGCGGACGGCTCATCGACCTGACCGAAGTGGGTCAGCGCCAGGCGCTGTGGCTGCCACGACTCGACCAGCTCGGTCGAGTCGATCCAAGCCTCGACGTCGATGTCCGGGGGCGGCGTGGGGGGGACGATCAGCTCTGAGGGCAGGATGCGAACCGCGGCAACATCGCCGACGAACGCCGTCCCGGACTCCTCGTGGAGGTAGCAGACGTGGTGGGACGCGTGACCCGGGGTGTAGGCGACCCGCATGCCCAACGCCGTCTCGCCGCCGGCGAGCGCCGTCACGTTCGCCTCGGGCACGGGGACGATCTCTCCCCAGAGGCGCTCCATCTCGTCGCCATACAGCCGCTCAGCGCTCGCCAGCAGTTTCGAAGGGTCGACCAGGTGCGGCGCGCCACGCTCGTGAACGTAGACCTCGAGGTCCGGCCAGCGCCGCACCAGCGCCCCCGTCGCCGCCGCGTGGTCGAGATGGATGTGGGTGAGGAGCAGCGCCCGCGGCCGCTCCCCGCCGATCGCCGCCAGCAGCGTCTCAAGCGACGACTCCGGTCCCGGGTCGACCAGCATCCCGTCGACCTGCCAGCAGCCGATCACGTGCGGCCGCCCCAAATGCATCACGTCGATGACCCGCACTCGACTCCCTAAACCACTGGCGCCGGGAAGCGATCGTCCGCTTCCAGCGTCTGGCGCAGACCCTCCTCCATGCCCCGCGGCGAGTAGCCGAGCTCACGGGTCGCCTTCTCGTGGCTGGCCCAGAAGGTGACCCCGTCGGCGGAGGAGATCAGCTCGCGCAGGTTGGGCGGCTGGCCCATCAGCTTGCCGACCAGCGGCCCGATCGGCGTCATCGCCTTCATCAGCGGCACCGGCATCGCGTGCTTGGGCGCCTTGCGGTCGCTGAGGCCGGCAACGGTCTCGATCGCGTCTCGCATCGTCGTCACCGGACCGCTCAGCACGTAGGTCTCGCCCGCCGCCGCCTTGTCGAGCGCGAGCAGGATGCCGGCGGCGATGTCCTCGACGTGAGTCAGGCAGATGCCCAGCTCCGGGAAGGGAAGCAGCGGCATCCGCCCGGCGAAGAACTGTTCGAGCAGGTCGGCGATCTGCGAGGTGTCATCCGGTCCGTAGACGCCGCCCGGCTGGACGATCGTGCAGGGCAGGTTCTCCTCGACGATCATCCGCTTCGCGATCCGGTGCGCCTCGAGCTTGGTCTCCTCGTAGTAGGAGGTGAACTCTTTGCCCGGGTGCTCGTAGGTCTCGTCGACGACCTCGCGGTGGGTGTTGCCGAAGGCGCCGACGGTGGAGACGTAGACGACCTTGGGAATCTTCGCCTCAAGCGCCGCGCGCAGGACGCGTTCGGTGCCGCGCACGTTGGCGTCGTACATCGCGGGGCGCTGCTTGGCCGGGATCCCGACCTCGTAGATCGCCGCCGCGTGGACGACCGCGTCGCAGCCCTCCATACCCTGGCGGATCGCCGCCTCGTCGCCCAGGTCGCCGCTCACCACCTGGCAGCCGAGCTCAACGACCCTGGCGGCCTTCTCGGGCGAGCGCGCCAGGCAAACGACGTCGTCGCCGCGCGCCCGCAGCTGGCGCACGACCTCGCCGCCGATGAACCCCGTGCCTCCCGTGACGAAGACCTTCACGGCACTAAGCCTATCCAGACCGCCGCCCCTTCCTACAATCGACCGACGTGCAGCGATCCAGAGACGGGAGGACAACGCAGACCCGCTACGGGACCGGCGGCGCCGGGGTCGCGAATCCCCGTGCGCGCCAGCGGGCGCTGGCGATCGGCGTCGCCAACGGCAAGGCGGACGGCGAGCCGCTCGCCGAGCTGAAGGAGCTGCTGCGCACCGCCGGCGTCGCCACCGCGGGCGAGGCGGTTCAGCAGCGCGAGGCGCCCGACCCCGACCGCTACGTCGGCCGCGGCAAGCTCGCCGAGCTGAAGGAGCAGATCGCCACCTGCGACGCGAACCTCGTCGCCTGCGACGACGAGCTGGCGCCCCGGCAGGAGCGCAACCTCGAGAGCGCGCTCGGGGTGCCGGTGGTCGACCGCACGGCGGTGATCCTCGACATCTTCGCCGACCACGCGCACTCCGCCGAGGGCAAGCTGCAGGTCGAGCTGGCCCAGCTCGAATACAACCTGGCGCGCATGCGCGGCCTCTGGACCCACCTCGAGCGGCTCGGCGGTGGGATCGGCACCAGGGGGCCGGGGGAGAGCCAGATCGAGACCGACCGCCGCCTCGCCCGCGACCGGATCGCGGCATTGCGCCGCAAACTCGCCCGCCTGCAGCGCAACCGCGGCACGATGCGAGCGCGGCGCGAGCGCTCATCGCTGCCGAGCGTCGCCCTCGCCGGCTACACCAACGCCGGTAAGTCGACGCTGCTCAACGCCCTCACCGGAGCCGAGGTCGGGGTGGGGGACCGCCTCTTCCACACGCTCGACCCGACCACCCGCACGCTCGAGCTCTCCGGACGCGACTACCTGCTGACCGACACCGTCGGCTTCATCGAGAAGCTGCCCCACCAGCTGGTCGAGGCCTTCAAGGCGACGCTCGAGGAGACCGTGCTCGCGGATCTGGTGCTGCACGTCATCGACGCGGCGGCACCGGAGGAGCGGCTGCTCGCCGACATACAGGCGGTCAACGAGGTTCTCGAAGAGATCGGCGCCGACGGCACGCCGCGGCTGCTCGTGCTCAACAAGGCCGACCTGCTCGACGAGGACGAGCGCGAGGAGGTGCGGCAGCGCCATCCCGACGGCATCCTCGTCTCGGCCCTTGCCGGCGAGGGCCTGGGCGAGCTGAAGCAGCGGATCGAGGCGGCGTTCAAGGACACGCTCGCCGAGGTCGAGCTGTTGATTCCGTACGCCGAAGGCTCACGCCTCCACGAGCTTCATGAGGTCGCTGGTGATCTCGACCGCGAGGACCGCCCCGACGGCGTCCTCGTTCGCGCCAACGTGCCGGTCGCCGAGCTGTACCGCTTTGGCGATCTCGTCGTCTAGGGTTGCGACCGTGAAGCTCCCGGTCGCGAAGCTGAAGCCCGAGGCGACCCTGCCGACGCGGGCGCACGAGGGGGATGCGGGCCTGGACCTGTACGCCTGCGAGGCCGCCCACATCGGACCGGGGGAGAGGTGGAGCGTTGGCACCGGGGTTGCGGTCGAGATCCCCGACGGTCACGCCGGTCTCGTTCTGCCGCGCTCAGGGCTGGCGAAGAAGCATGGGATTGCGCTGGTCAACGCACCCGGGTTGATCGACGCCGGCTATCGCGGCGAGCTCCGGGTGCTACTGCTCAACACAGATCCGGCTGAGATCTTCAGAGTCGAGCCGGGGGATCGGATCGCGCAGCTCGTGATCGCACCGATCGCCCTCGCGGAGCCGGTCGAGACCGAGGCACTGGCCGAGTCCGCCCGCGGCGACGGCGGCTTCGGCTCCAGCGGCCGCTGACTGTTCGTTGAAGCCTTTTATGCGCATAGCGTGCAAAAGGCTTCAACGAAGCCCGGCGGCAGCGCGTGCGGAGTCGTGCGCGGCCCGCTCCAGCGCATCGTCGAGCGGCGCCAGCGCCGGTCGCTCGCGATAGCGCCGCTCGAGCGCCAACGCGATCAGCCAATCGGCGAGCCAGGCGTTCTTCGGCAGCAGCGGGCCATGCAGGTAGGTGCCGATCAGGTTGCGGCGCCGGACGCCCTCGTCGTCGTCCTTGCCGTTGTTGCCAAAGCCCTCGAGCACCCGGCCGAGCGGCTCGGCGCCGGCGCCCAGGTAGGTCCTGCCGCCATGGTTCTCGAAGCCGGCGAGGACCTGCGGCGCGCCGTCGAGGTCGACCTCGATCGCGATGTTGCCGATCAGGCGAGGTCCCGGCTCCCTCACCGTCTCGAGGTCGACGAGGCCGAGGCCGGGCAGACGCTCGTCGCCCAGCTGATAGCTGTGGCCGAGCAGCTGGAAGCCGCCGCAGACGGCCAGCATCGCGGCGCCGTCCGCGACCGCGGCGGCAAGCGCCTCACGCTTGCTCTCGACCATGTCCGCCGCCACCGCGACCTGGTCGCGGTCCTGGCCGCCGCCCAGGTAGACGAGGTCGTGGGCGCCGGGGTCGAAGCGCTCTCCGGGCCCCGCGGCCGCATAGGCGAACCCGATGCCGCGCCACTCGCAGCGCCGCTGCAGGAAGAGGATGTTGCCGCGATCGGCGTAGATGTTCATCTGCTCCGGGTAGAGCGCCAGCAGCCGCAGCTCCATCAGCCGGCCCTCTCCAACAGCACCACCGTCGAGCCGATGTGGGCCTCGGTCGCGGGGATCTCGCGTCGCCCGATTGGCGACAGGCCCATTTCCTTCGCCTCCTGTTCCAGGGTCTCCGCCGAGAGCGTCTGCAACACGACCTCGTTCGAGCTCTCGCTGAGGGTCCCGTCTGGAGCCACGACCTGCCGCAGCCGCCGCAGCACGATCTCGCCGTCACGCACCTCGGGTGGCAGCGGCAGGCTCGAGTAGACATGCCCGTCGACCTCCCGCACGTCGGGAACCGGTGGCGCCACCTCGCCGGCCGGCAGGGTCGGCACGTCCTCGACGATCGCGAAGGCGGCGCACCCGTCCGGCTCGAGGTGCTCGGCAACGCAGGCCAGGCAGCAGACTCGATCGGCACGTTCGGGCAGCAGCTGGATCAGCTGCATCGGCGCGAGCACGAGCTTGAACGGCACCATCAGGTCGAAGGCACGCACGTCGCCGTACTCGGCGTCGCCATTGGTGCCACGGGCGCGATCCCAGACAGCGCCCACCGAATCGTCGTCTCGCTCGAGCCCGATGATCAGCTCGCCGGTGACGCGAGCGAGATGGAAGACGACCCGACCGGTTCCGCAGCCGAGCTCGAGGACCGGGCCGCCGGTTTTGGCGACGAGCTCCTCCCAGAGGGGCAGATCGGCCTCGTAGGAGCCGCACTCGACGTCGCCCCAGATCACCCTTGGGCTCGGCGGCGGGCTCACGTCCCATTTGCTCATCGCCAAAACTCCTTGGCGTGGCCACGCGAGGCGAGCAGCTTGCGCAGCTCGAGCAGCGCCGTGTAGGTGGGGAGGGCGAAGAGACGGTCTGGCCCAGGCGCCAGAGCACGGTCGAGCGAGGCCTCGATCCCAGGCTCGACCTCGATCGCCTCCGGCGGCCAGCCCGCGTACTTGAGCCGCAGCGCCATCTCCGGCGCCCTCGTTCCGGCACAAACCACGCGCCCCACGGCGCCCTCGAGCAGCTCGAAGTCGGCGTCCCAGACCCAGGAGACGTCGCGCCCGTCGGCGATCCTGTCGTTGAGCGCGATCCAGAGATCGATTCCCTCCTCGCCGGCCTCGAGCCGAAGCGTTCGCAGGACCTCGTTGGCGCCCGCTGGGTTCTTGATCAAGAGGATGGAAAGGTCCGTGTCGCCGATCGCGATCGTCTCGACCCGCCCGAAAACGGCACGCATCTCGGAGAGCGAGGCGGGAATCCGCTCGGGGGGGACGCCCAGCTCGATCGCCGCCGCAACGGCCGCGAGAGCGTTGTAGACGTTGTAGAGGCCCGGAAGTGGAAGCTCCAGGCTCAACCGGCCCGCGGGAGTGCGCAGCTCCACCCTCGACCCATCCATGCCGCGCAGCTCGATCTCGGTCGCGGCGACGTCGGGCTGGGGACGGGTCGCCCCGCAGCCGGGACACGAGTAGTGGCCGAGGTGGCCGACGAAGGCGCGCGCGTAGGCATAGGGGTGACCGCAGCGCCGGCAGTGCTTGGCGTCGAAGGCGTGCTGCAGCTCGGGCAGCGCCTGCGAGGCGTCGTCGATTCCGAAGTAGACGACGCCGGCGTCCGCGTCGCGGCCCAGGTCGGCGATCGTCGGATCGTCGGCGTTGAGAACGAAGCGCGTCGACCCGGCGCCCTGCTTGACCACGCCGGCCCAAGCCTCGGCGAGCGTCTCCAGCTCGCCGTAGCGATCGAGCTGATCGCGGAAGAGGTTTCCGAGCACGATCACGCTCGGGTCCAATTCGCCGGCCACCCTGGCCAGCCACCCCTCGTCGACCTCGAACAGGCCCTCGTCCCCGTCCTGCTCCAGCAGCGCTGTCGCCACGCCCCAGGTCATGTTCGAGCCGGCCCGGTTGTGCACCGGCTCGCGACCGACGCCGGCGAGGATCGCGGCGATCATCCCGGCGGTCGTCGTCTTGCCGTTGGTGGCGCTGACGATCGTCGTCGCGCCGAGACGGGCGCCGAGGCGCCTCAGCGCCTCGGGCTCCATCCGCAGCAGGAGGCGACCCGGCAGGGTGGTGCCGCCACCGCGACCGCTGATCCGACTGGCCGCACCGACCGCCCGAGCGGCGGCGCGCTTGGCCGCGAATGCGGTCAAGGCCCCTGCGGGGGGGCCAGTACGCCGAGTGACCGCGGCAGGATGCGGATTGTCGCCGGAAGCTCGGTGAGGTGCTCGCCATCCGCGTAGACCGGGAATGGCCGGCTCGCGGTCAGCTCGAGGTGGGGGGCGCGAAAGACGCGCACCTCGTCCTCCTCGACGTGAGTGCCCTTGAACACCTTCGGCAGGTTACTCACGAAGCGAAGCTTTCCCACCTCGCCGACGGTGACGATGTCGAACTCGCCGTCATCGAGCTCGGCGTCCGGCGCGATGAACATGCCGCCGCCGAACGCGCGGCTGTTGGCGACCGAGACGGAGTAGCCGGTGAATCGGTAGCGCTCCTCGTCCACACGTATGGTGAATCGACCCGGCTTCCAGGCGAAGAGGGTGCGGATCGCGGCGTACGCGTAGACGAGGTTTCCCCTCAGCCAGGCGGTCTCGTTGGCGACGCGGTTGGCTTCGGAGTCGAAGCCGACGCTGACGATGCCGAGGAAGCGCTTCCCGTTTGCCTCGCCGACGTCGATCTGCCGCTCCTCGCCGGAAGCGAGCACCGCAACCGCTTCGGTCGGGTCGTCGGGAATGCCGAGCACGCGCGCGAGATCGTTGCCGCGCCCACCGGGAAGGATCCCCATTGGCGTCGTGGCGCCGGCCATCGCCCCTCCGACCGCACCGATCAAGCCATCGCCGCTGAAGACCACCGGCACCTCGTTCGCCTCAACGGCTCGCAGCGCGCGCTCGACGCCATCCTCGAGCCCGCGGGTGCGCTCGACGCGGAAGGGAATTCGCAGAGCGTCGAGCTCATGCTCGACCCGCGGCAGGAGCTTCAGGGTCCTGCCGCCCGCCGAGTGCGGGTTGACGAGCACGGTGAGCGGCATCCCCTCGATCGCCATGCGGCCGGGAGCCTAGTCGGCGCGCTCGTCGCCACGACCGCCCAAGCGAGCTGCCGCCCGATCCCCTAGGGTTCCCCGCGTGGAAGAGCAGGGAACCGACCGCCGCCTGATCGTCCTCGGCGTCTTCGCGGTCGTCGCGATCGCCATCGTCGCCGTGATCCTAATCGCGCAGAACAGCGGCGGCAGCGACAAGTCGGGTGGCAGCGAGAACGCCTACGGCTGCAAGGAAGTGGAAAAACCGGGGACCAAGCAGATCACTCTCCAAGCGCCGCCTCAGACTGTGAAGAAGGGCGAAAAGCTGACCGCAGTGGTGGAAACCAGCTGTGGGACGTTCGAGATCGAACTCGCCACCGACGAAGCTCCAAAGACCGTCAACTCCTTCGTCTACCTGGCAGAACAGGGCATCTACGACGGGCTTGGCTTCCACCGGATCGTCCCCGAATTCGTGATCCAGGGCGGCGACCCGCAGGGGAGTGGCAGTGGTGGGCCGGGCTACTCAGTGGTCGAGAAGCCGCCCGCGAACCTTGCCTACACGAAGGGTGTCGTCGCAATGGCGAAGACCGGAGCCGAGCCGCCTGGGACCTCGGGCAGTCAGTTCTTCGTCGTCACCGGCGCCGACGCCGGACTGCCGCCCGAATACGCGCTGGTAGGCCGGGTCAGCAAGGGCATCGACGTGGTCGAGAAGATTGGCAAACTGCCCACGATCGGCGAAGAACCCGAAGAACCGGTCGTGATGGAAAAGGTCACGATCGAAAAGGGCTGAGCCTCCTCTAGGCTTGGCCGCATGGCCAAGGTCGACGTAGGAGATGCGGCGCCCGACTTCGAGCTGCCCGGCACCGACGGGCTGAGCTTCCGACTCTCCGAGCAGCGCGGCCACAACGTCGTCCTCGCCTTCTATCCGGGCGACGCGACCACCGTCTGCACCAAGCAGTTCTGCTCCTACCGCGACAAGGCCGACCAGCTCGATCGGCTCGACGCCAAGGTCTTCGGGATCTCGCCGCAGTCGGTCGAGTCGCACGAGCGCTGGGTTGAGGAGCAGCAGCTCAACGTGCCGCTTCTCGCCGACGAGAACCTCGCTGTCAGCAGGCTCTATGGGGTCACCGGCTGGATCGGGCCGCTTGCCCGACTCACCGAGCTGGTCGACGCTCCCGGCGGCCGCTACGTCCAGCGAGCGACCTTCATCGTCGACCGCGAGGGCATCGTCCGCTTCCGCCAGGTCTCGCGCACCGGCGTCCGCTTCTCGACCGTCGGCGAGATCGAGCAGGCGCTCGCCGATCTGGATTGACGGCGCCCGGCGGCAGCCCGCAACCGTTCGAGGCGGGCGCCGAGCCGATCCTGCGCGGAGACAGGGCGGGGGAGGGGCCGCCGATCGTCCTCTGCCACGGTCTGACCGCGACGCGTGACTCGGTCATCCACGGATCGCGGGCGCTGAAGCGCGCCGGCCACACGGTCGTCACCTACGACGCGCGCGGCCACGGCGAGTCCGAGCCGGCGCCGGCGGGGGAGGGTTATGACTACCCGGCGCTGGTCGCAGACCTCGGGGCCGTTGTCGATTCGCAGGTCGGGGATGGCCGTGCGATCGTCGGCGGCCACTCGATGGGCGCCCATACGGCTGTCGCCTACGCGCTGCGCGACCCTGGGCGAATCGCCGGCCTGGCGATCGTCGGACCGAGCTACGCCGAGCCGCTGGGCGAGGAGGCGCTCGGCTACTGGGACGGGCTCGCTGCGGCGCTGGAGACCGGTGGTGTCGATGGCTTCGTCGCCTTCATAGACCGCCATCAGACTGTCGAGGCGACCTGGCGCGACTCGGTGCTCCGCTTCACGCGCGAGCGAATGCTGCGCCACCGTCACCTCGATGCGGTCGCCCGAGCGCTGCGCGAGGTGCCCCGCTCGCAGCCGTTCGAGAGCCTGGAGGCACTGCGCGGGCTGGACGTGCCGGCCCTGGTCGTGGCCAGCGGCGACGAGGCCGACCCGGGGCATCCCTACGCGGTGGCCGAGGCCTACGCGGATGCGCTGCCCCGGGCCGAGCTGGTCAGCGAGGAGGAGGGTCAATCGCCGCTCGCCTGGCAGGGCGGGCGGCTCTCGCGCGCGATCGCCGCCTTCGCGGCGCGCCTTGAGGATTCCTGAAGGTGCTTCCAATAGCGTTGCGCCGATGAAAGCGCCGGCAGAGGGGACCCTGCGCGGGATCGCGACCTTCCTCGCCACCTTCGGGATCGGCGTCGCCACCTACATCGCGATCGCCGACTCGGGCGGCGGCTCTCCGGTCTGCGTCGCTGGCGGCCACGGCTGTCAAACGGTCGCCGAAAGCTCCTACTCGCACGTCCTCGGCGTCAACATCGCCATCTTCGGCATCGTCGGCTACGTGCTGCTGCTCGCCTGCGCGCTGCTGCGGGGCGACCCGGCCCGAATGGGCGGCTTCCTCGTCTCACTCGTCGGCTTCGGCTACAGCCTTTACCTGACGCAGCTCGAGCTGTTCAAGATCGAAGCGATCTGCCAGTGGTGCGTGGCGAGCGCGGTGCTGATGACGCTGCTCTTTGCTACGAATGCGGTCCGGATGCTGGTCTACGTCGGGAGCGAGCGATGAGCGGGCGGCGCGACAGGGAGGCGCGTCGCGAGGAGAGGCTGGAGCGGGAAGCGCAGGCCGACGCCGATGAGCGTCGCCAGCGGATGATCAAGGTCGCCAGCGCCGCGGTGTTCCTCGCGATCGTCGCCGTCGCCGTGTTGATCGTCATCAGCCAGAGCGGCAGCAGCGGTGGCGACGCGGAAAACGTGCAGGGCGAAGCCGATGTCGAACGGCTCCTCGACGGCATCCCGCAGCAGGGGACCGTTCTCGGGCAGGCGGGCGCGCCGGTCGAGCTGCGCGAGTTCGCCGACCTGCAGTGCCCGTTCTGCAAGGCCTACTCCGAAGAAGTGCTGCCGCAGGTGATCGAAAACCAGGTCCGCAATGGCGAAGCGAAGATCAGCTTCCGCAACTTCACGATCATCGGGCCTGAATCGACTCCCGCGGGTGCCGCGGCGATCGCCGCCGGCGAGCAGGGTCGCGGCTGGGACTACATCGAGCTCTTCTACCGCAACCAGGGCGCAGAGGGCTCGGGCTACGTGACCGACGAATTTCTTACCGCGATCGCCAAGGGCGCAGGCGTCAAGGACCTGGCCCAGTGGAACAAGGACCGCAAGAGCAAGGCCGTCCTGCGCGAAGTCGAAGAAACCACCGCGGAAGCCGAACGGCTGGGCTTCGGCGGCACGCCGTCGTTCGCCATCGAAGGACCGGGCACGAGCAGCCTGAAAGCGCTCAGCCCCCTGGAATCCTCCGAGGAATTCGAAGCCGCCATCGCAGAAGCCGCCGGCTGAGCCAGACGCCGCTGCCTAATTCCTGGTCGCAACGCCTTTTCTACGCATTCCATCGAAAAAGCGTTGCGACCAGGACCGACTGAGTTGACATAACCACCATTATCGTGCGTTGAATCCGCACAGCGGGCCTTCCGGTGCGCTTTGTGCCACCCATCCCGCCACAAAGCGCACCGGAACGGAGCTAGGCGGGCAGTGAGGCGGCCCCGCGCACCAGCGGTCTGACCAGCGGCGGCGCCTTGGGCAGCTCGCCGCGCTCGACGCGCTCGATCTCGAATGGCGAGGCTTCGATCGTGGCGACGGTGTCGCGGTTGCAGTGGCAGCCGTCGCCTAGGAAGCGCCAGGGACGCTCAAGGCGGTCCTGCCAGCGCGCCAGCCCCGGTTCCTCGGCGCGGACGTGCTCGACGAAGAGCAGCTTGCCGCCCGGGCGCAGAACCCGGGCCGCCTCGGCCAGCGCGGCCGCCTGATCCGGGACCGTGCAGAGCACCAGGGTGAAGACCGCGGTGTCGAATGTGTCGTCGGGGAACGGCAGTCGGTCTGCCGGGGCCTGGACGACCTCAACCTCCCTCCCGCTCTCGGCCATCTTCGGTCGGAGCCGCTTGAGCATATGCTCGTCCGGCTCGGCGAGAACGAGTTCAGCCAAGTCATCCGGGAAGAGGTCGGCGTTGACGCCGGTTCCGGCGCCGATGTCGATCGTCCGCCCCCTGGCCTCCGCGAGCGCTTCGCTGCGGATCTCCCGCATGCCGGCTTCCTCGGTCGACTTCATCAGGCTGTCGTAGGCAGCCGAGAAGAACCTCCCCCAGGTCGCGTCGTAGATCCGGCCCATCTGCGGGCTCTCCCCCTATGCGGCCTCGCGCTCGGCAGGTTGCTCGTCGCCCGAAGCGTCCTTGCCGCCTCCGGCGATGTCCTCGCGCGAGGCGCGCTCCTCGTAGGCGCGGCGGGCGCCGTGGTCGACTTCGGTCATCAGTTTGTCGACCTTCATCAGGCGCCCGAGCCACTCGCGCAGGTTGCGCGGCAGGAGGACGACCAAGCGGAACATTAGGCCGTTCTCGCGCGGCACCCAGACGTCGAAGCGCGGCACTTCCAGCGCGTCGACGATCTGGTCGGCGACGTCGGAGGCCTCGACCGGGCGGATCAGCTTCTGGCCGACGCCGGCGGTCAGCTCGGTGTTGACCACGGTCGGCATCACGCAGGCGAGCTCGATGTTCGTCCCGTGCAGCTCCTGGCGCACCGCCTCGCTGACCCCGACCACCGCGTGCTTGGTGCCCGAGTAGGTCGCGATCCCGGCGAAGCCGCCCTTGCCCGCCTGCGAGGCGAGGTTGACGATGTGGCCGTGGCCGCGCGGCTTGAAGCGGTCCAGGGCCAGCTGCATGCCGACGATCACGCCGTAGACGTTGATGTCGAGCTGGCGACGGATCGAGTCGTCGCTCTCCTCGTCGAACGGCGTCACCGGCATGATCCCGGCGTTGTTGATCAGCACGTCGATCGGGCCCAGCTCGCGCTCGGCGGAATCGAGGAAGGCGGCGAAGTTGTCGCGGTTGGTGACGTCAAGGGAGAAGGCGACGGTCCCCCCTCCCAGGGCTGCGGCCGTCTGCTCGGCGAGATCGAGATCCAAGTCGCCGATCGCGACGCGGCAGCCCTTCCGGACCAGCGCTTCGGCGGTTGCCTTGCCGATCCCGCGCGCGCCGCCGGTGATCGCCACGACCTTGCCGTTGAGTGAGCGTCGCTCCTTCTTCGCCATCGGAACCTCCTCCTCGGCAGCTCTAGGCCGCCGGCTTGTAAACGGTGACCACGGCGGCGCCGCCGAGGCCGATGTTGTGCTGCAGCGCGGTCTTCGCTCCCTCAACCTGGCGCTTGTCGGCCTGGCCGCGCAGCTGCCAGGTCAGCTCCGAGCACTGCGCGAGGCCGGTGGCGCCGAGCGGATGGCCCTTGGAGATCAGCCCGCCCGAGGGGTTGACGACGACCTTGCCGCCGTAGGTGGTCGCTTCTTCTTCGACCAGCTTGTGCGCCTCGCCCTCGGCCGCAAAGCCGAGCGCTTCGTAGGTGATCATCTCGTTGGCGCTGAAGCAGTCGTGCAGCTCGCAGACGTCGATTTCGTCGGCGACGACCCCGGCCTCGGCGTAGGCTTCGTCGGCCGCCTGCTTGGACATGTCGAAGCCGACGATCTTCATGCAGTCGGCGTTCTCGTCGAAGGTGGTGCCCAGGTCGGTGACCATCGACTGGCCGGCGATCTCGATCGCCTGCTCCCAGAGGCCGTGCTCCTCGACGTAGCGCTCGGAGGCGACGATCGCGCAGGCCGAGCCGTCGGAGGTCGGCGAGCACTGCAGCTTGGTCAGCGGGTCGTGGATCATCTTCGCCGCCTTGATGTCCTCGATCGTGTACTCGTCCTGGAACTGGGCGTACGGATTGTTCACCGAGTGCTTGTGGTTCTTCCAGCCGATCCAGGCGTAGTGGTCGGGCTGGGAGCCGTACTTGTCCATGTGGTCGCGGCCGGCGTTGCCGAACATCTGCGGCGCGGGCGGCGAGGCCTCGGGGTCGCGGATCTCGAACATCCGCATCGCGTGCTTGTCGATCGCGTTGGTGCGATCGGTGTACTTGACGCCGAGGCTGCCCGGCTCCATCTTCTCGAAGCCGACCGCGAGCGCGCAGTCGACGAGGCCGCCCTTGACCGCCTGGCGGGCGAGGAAGAGCGCCGATGAGCCGGTCGAGCAGTTGTTGTTGACGTTGACGACCGGGATGCCGGTGAGGCCGAGCTGGTAGAGCGCCCGCTGCCCGTAGGTCGAGTCGCCATAGCAGTAGCCGGCGTAGGCCTGCTGGACGTCCTCGTAGGGAATGCCCGCGTCGGCGAGCGCCTTCTCCCCCGCCTCCTTGGCCCAGTCCGGGTAGTCGCCCTCCTTGGTGCCGGGCTTCTCGAACTTGGTCATCCCGACCCCGATCACGAACGTGCGGTTGCTCAAAGTCTGCTCCTATCTCGGCGCCCGGCCCCGCGGGCGCATTTGGCTGCCTGGCCAGGAAATCTACCGGCTTTCCCGCTGACTTCGTCTTTTCGGGGTCATATGCCCCCCAAACGACGAAGTCAGCGCCGGCGATACCCTGGAAGGTCGTGATCCTCGCCGCAGTCAGCACCGATCCCGCCGCGGGAGTGGGGATCTTCGCCGCGCTCGCCGCAGGCGTCGTCTCCTTCCTCTCCCCCTGCGTTCTTCCGCTCGTGCCGGGCTACCTCTCGGCGGTCAGCGGGGTCTCGGCGGCGGAGCTGGACAGTGCCGGCTGGAGGCGGATTCTCGGCCCCAGCCTGCTCTTCGTCGCCAGCTTCTCCGCGATCTTCATCGCCGAGGGACTGACCGCGACCGCGCTCGGCTCGGCCTTCAGCGATCACGAAGAGCTGCTGACCAAGATCGCCGGCGCGCTGATCATTGCCATGGGCGTCCTCTTCGTCGCCTCGCTGTTCGTCACGCGGCTCAACCGCGAGTGGCACATGGACGCGCTGATGGAGCGCGCTGGCAAGGGCGGCCCGATCGTCGCCGGCGCGGCCTTCGCGATCGCCTGGACCCCCTGCATCGGACCGACGCTGGGCGCAATCCTCTCCGCCGCGGCGCTCTCGAGCTCGGCGGCGCACGCCGCCTTCCTGCTCCTCGTCTACTCGGCTGGCCTGGCGATCCCCTTCCTGCTCACCGCCCTGGCCTTCTCCCGCATGACGACCGCCTTCACCGTCGTCAAGCGCCACTACCAGGCGATCGTCGCCGTCGGCGGCGTGATCCTGATCGCGATGGGCATCCTGATCTGGACCGAACAGCTGACCCAGCTCAACAGCGAAGCCCAGCGCCTGCTCTCCAGCATCGGCTTCGATTTCTGGAACTTCTGAGCAGGCGATTGCAACGTTCTGTCCGAACGCGTGCCTATGGTGCATACTTAGGGAGGATGGTCGTGGGGATACCCGCCCGCTGCCCTCACAGGCAGCATCCGCTGAGATAAGCGGCTGAAGGCGGCCCCGGTCCATCCCTCCCAGCAAGGTAATGCCGAGGGGGCTGGGGGTAGGGCAGGGTGCTGTATCGCGTCTATGTAGACGAGGCGGGAGACCGGGGTGTCTCCGCCGCATCAGACCGCCATTTCGTCGTATCCGCGGTGATAATCGATGACGCCTTCGACGCGAAGGTCAGGACTCGGCTCGCGGCCCTGCGCGACGTGCTCCGGCGTCATCCCGGACACGTGTTGCATTTCGTCAAGTTCAGCCACTCCCAGCGACTGAAGGCTGCCCAGGACATCGCGAGCTTCCCCATCGCGGCAATTGTCAATGTCGTCATCCACAAGGACTTGATCGGGCAACCGATGCCTGCCGGCGAAACGGCCTACATCCCGCACCCCGATCCGATGTATCTCTGGGCGCTTCGTCTGCTCCTAGAGCGAATCTCGTGGTTCGCAACCGACAACGGCGGGACCGATGCGATCGTCACTTTTGGCCACCTCAAAGGCTTCAGGGCCAAGAAGCTGCACGACTACCGCAAGGCGCTCGAAACATCCGACGGTATTGCGATCCGATGGGATCTGTTCGAGGGCCATCCCTTTCGCATCGACAACCCGGAGTCGGTGGAACTCCTCCAGGTCGCGGACACAACTGCGTCTGCCCTGTTTCGGGCCGTCGAACCCGATGCTTACGGCAATACTGAGCGCCGATACCTAGAAGAGCTGGCACCGAAGCTCTACCGCCCACCTGGGCGCGGGAACATCACCTCATATGGTCTCACGGTCTTCCCAAGCCGGGTTTGCCGAGAGGGCGGCCCTCTCGACTTCCTCCGCCACCTATAGCGGTGCCTGAGCGCCCGGCGGTGCCACGGTCTCCAGCTCGCGACCGACCGCCTCGACCTCCTCGAGACCGGCGTCGTCGATGTCGCGCGAGCAGACGATCCGGAACCGCCCCGTGCCGATCTCTGAGTCCGGCACGACGGGCAACCCCCTGATCTCCTCCCAGCCCAGCCGCTCAACCTCGAACGGGTTCATCCGCACCTCCGCCGCCGGGAACGGGCAGTTCGCGTTGTGCTGGTCGATCGCCCTGGAGATCGCCTCCAGGTTCTTCGCCTCGGGGGAAGCCACTGCCTTGCAGTCTAAAACGCTCGCTAAGCTGAAGCCGTGGCCACGCACCACGAGTTCGATGTCTTGGTCCAGCCCGAGCCCGTGGGAGGCTTCAGCGTCTCCGTCCCGCTCTTCCCGGCTGCCACACCCAAGGCGAAACTCGTGAGGAAGCGCTCGAAATGGCCCGCGACGCAATCGAGGGATACCTCGAGGTTCTCAAGGCCGAAGGCCGCTCCCTCCCCCAGCCGTCGCAAATCGAGCGCATCACCGTCGCAGCGTGAGCAAGCGCCTACCGACCGCCCGCCCGCCCGCGCCAGCTCATCCGCGTGCTCGAACAGAGCGGATGGAGACTCGCTCGCTCGAAGGGCAGCCACCATCACTTCACGCACCCCGGCAAGCCACATGTCGTATCGGTGCCGGTGCACGCACGAGACGTAAAGCGCGGGACGCTCGCGGGAATCCTCTCGGATGCCGGGATCAGTCGCGAGGAGTTCTTGCGCCTTCTGAAGTAGCCGCGCGCCACGTGTGCCATCGGTCCCATATGACCGTTACCTTGGGGCTAGATATACGGACACATTCAAGAGCTGTTGCCGAGAGTTGTAACGGGACCTCTGGCTAACCCCCGACAGGATCATAGTAGACCGAGAGCGGCAGCATAACTCTCTACCAACTTGGGAAAATGGGTCTGGAACCTCATATCTCCCTTCGTCTTACGATCAGTGAAGTATTCGCCCTCGATGCCATCACCTGAATTCTGTGGGGCAGTGAGGACCGCAGCGCCATAGTGCGACTTGCTGCGGTGTTGCACTCCGGCCTTAGGCTTATTTACATAGACGTAGACCAAATGGCATACACCATCAGAATCGGCGGTCAACTCAGCAAAAAGAGAGCTCGACTTGGATTCATTGGTGATCAAGCGTGCCGAGATTGACCAAAAGTGCTGGCGGATAACGAGGAAAACTTCCGTGTCGGGAGCGGTTTCCTCGTTCGTCTCGGGATCGATCCAATCGGAGACGAGTTCGCCATGCCACGTTCCGTGGAGCACAGGCCGTCCAACAAGCCACCGAACGCCGAGTTGACGCCAGGCCCAGCGGTCAAAGACCCAAAGGCCCACCGCCGCCATCGTCACCGCCGGGCCAATCGGCGCAAGCCATTCGGAAGCCGTTTGCGGGGAGTGGCCTCGGATCGCAGAACTCAGAAGCAATGCGGCTACTACGAGCGCTGAGACAACATAGAGGGCCGTACGGGCCGGCAACGTCAGTTCCCCTTTATGAAATTCCAGGCCTTCTTGGCGAAACCTGCGGCCTCCTCGGGGGTCCAGATCTGACCGCTCCGCCACAGCCACTTAAGGCCGTTGACCTCGACCCAGTCAGCGTGCTCGCCATCATTGATCTGGTTCCACAGCTTCGCAAGCACCTCAAGCATCGTTTGCTTGTAGCTCGAATGGCCGAACGCGCCGTTTGGGAGGTTGTAGAGCAGGCACTCGATGAAGAAGCCATGTACCTCGCTGTCCAGCAGTCCGGTCGCGACCATGTCGTTCTCCAGGCGCTTCAGTGCTCTGACAACTTGCTTGTAACGGTGATTGGTATCGGTGTTCTTTCGGTTTCCGTTGGCCCGATTTTGCTCGGGCCAGTTCTCGACCATCCCCCCCTTGCGCGGATATAGACGAATGCCGATATGCGGTGTTCGACCGGGGCCGTCGTAACGCTTATGCTGGAAGCAAGGAACGACATCTGCGTCAAGCGTGTTCGTGTTGCGCTCGACGGTGATTGCCTTGTTGCCGGAGGTATCGACCTTGGCGCTCCCAAAGGCGGCAATCAACGCCTCCTCGACCCAGCGGCGAAAGACAGCTGGCTCAGGATCGGGGTCAACTGTCGGAATCCCAAGTTCATCCCACGTGTATTTCTTGGCTTCGTTCGCCCGGGAGATATAGGCCCAAGCGTTCCATTCAACCGCGATGTCCACATCGGAGTCCCGTCGGACGTTCGTGTTATTGGCGTAAGAGCCCTTCACGAAAATTCGTACCTTGCCGGTCAGTCTCCGGTCAGCCTCAATCGCGTCGCGTATGCGCTTCTCAGTCCGTTCAGCGTCTGCCTGCTCGGTTTTAGAGGCCGGTCCAGTCGAATTCTTAAGCCAAGACTCCCAGTCCCTTGCTGCTGTTATCTGTGCCTGCATTGCTGCTCCATGCCTTTCCGCCGCCGAGACCTATAGCATTCAATTTGCGAGTTTATGGCTCAGCCTTTAGCCGTTTCGATTTGCGACTTCGCAGCGTAGGCTTGAACGCCGGCGGCAAAACCGTTAGAAATTGACCCAAATTGCGGGGGTCCTGAGCACGTTTCGCGCCGGTTGACGCCGTACTGTGGATAGGTGGCCGAAATGAAGGACTGGCCTCGGGTGGTCGCCCATCTCGACATGGACGCCTTCTATGCGTCGGTTGAGCTGCGGAGGCGGCCGGAGTTGAGGGGGAAGCCGGTTGTGGTCTGTGGGTCGGGGCCGCGGGCGGTGGTGACGACGGCGAGCTATGAGGCGCGGAGGCTGGCTGGGATTCACTCGGCGATGCCGGCGGCGGTGGCGAGGCGGCGGTTGCCGGACGCGGTGTATCTGCAGCCGGACTTCGCGGCGTATCGGGAGGCCTCGGGGCAGGTGATGGCGATCCTGCGGGCCAATGCCGAGACGGTCGAGGTGGTCGGGCTCGACGAGGCCTACGTCGACCTGAGCGGGATCTTCTCGCCGAAGGCGACGATGCGGCGGATCGCGGCCGAGATCCAGGAGGAGACTGGCCTCACCTGCTCGATTGGCATCTCCGAGTCCCGGATGCTGGCCAAGATCACCAGCGAGCTGGGCAAGCCCGCCGGCCTCGTCGTCCTCTCGCGTGAGGAGGCCCTGGAGCGCTTCGCGGGCGACTCCCCCGGCCTGATCCCCGGCATCGGCCCCAAGTCGGTCGCCAAGCTCGAGGCGATGGGCATCCGCACGCTCGCCGAGCTGCGCGCCCAGGACCCCGCCGCGCTCGAGCGGGCCTTCGGCCCGCGCCAGGGCCGCTGGCTGCACGCGCGCGCCAACCTGATCGACGACACGCCCGTCGTCACCGAGCACGAGACCAAGTCGCAGTCGGCCGAGACGACCTTCGACACCGACGTCGCCGAGCGCGCCGCGATGGAATCCCACATCGAACAGCTCGCCGAGGAGCTCTGCCGGCGCCTGCGCAAGCGCGACCTCGCCGGCCGCACGCTTGGGATCAAGGTCCGCCTCGACGACTGGACCAACGTCACCCGCTCGCACACGGTCGACTCGCCCACCAACGACCCCGACCTCGTCCGCGCCGTCGCCCTCGACCTGCTGCGCGCCTACGACCCGCCGCGCCCGGTGCGCCTGCTCGGCGTCCGCGTCGCGGGCTTCGGCGGCGAGGAGAGAAAGGGCTCGGACGCCCCCTCCCCCACCGACCCCCAGCTGGGCCTCGATATCGCCGCCTGAGCCGCCTCCTCCCGAGCGCAGGACTGAAGCGCGCCTGTGCGAACATTCAACGCGTGAACGGCGATCGGCTGACCGGCCTCGACTCCTCCTTCCTCCACATGGAGCGCGCCGGCGCCCACATGCACGTCGCCTCGACCAGCGTCTTCGAGGGGCCGCCGCCGAGCCACCGCGAGTTCCAGGAGCACATCGCGGCGCGCCTGCACCTCGTCCCCCGCTTCCGCCAGAAGCTGCGCTTCGTCCCCTTCGGCCAGGGCCGGCCGGTCTGGGTCGACGACCCCTACCTGAACCTCGACTACCACGTGCGCCAGACCGCGCTGCCGGCGCCGGGCTCCGAGGAGCAGCTGCGCAACCTGGCGGCACGCATCTTCTCCCAGCAGCTCGACCGCAGCAAGCCGCTCTGGGAGCTGTGGCTGGTCGAGGGCCTGATCGGCGACCGCTTCGCGATCATCGGCAAGAGCCACCACGCCCTCGTCGACGGCGTCTCCGGCGTCGACATCACCACCGTCCTCTTCGACCTCGAGCGCGAGCCGGCCAACCCGCCGGCGCGCCCGCCCAAGTGGGCGCCGCGGCCCGAGCCGACCGACCTGAAACTGCTCGGCGACGCGCTGCGCGAGCGCGCCACCAGCCCGCGCGAGATCGTCCGCGGCGTGCGCGCCGCCCTGCGCGGTCCGCGCCAGATGATGAAGGAGGCCCGCGACGCGAGCAAGATGATCGGCGCCGGTCTCTCCGCCCCGGCGACGCCGTTCAACACCGAGATCGGGCCGCACCGGCGGCTCGCCTTCGTCTCCACCGACCTGGCGACCCTGAAGCAGGTCAAGAACGAGCACGGCGGCACCGTCAACGACGTCGTCCTCTCGGTCGTCGCCGGCGCGCTCGGCAACTACCTGCGCGCCCGCGGCCACGACACCGAGGAGCTCGAGCTGCGCGCGATGGTCCCGGTCAGCGTCCGCGCGGAGGAGGAGCACGGCGCGCTCGGCAACCGCATCTCGGCGATGATGGCGCCGCTGCCGGTCTGGTGCCGGGAGCCCGTCCAGCGCCTCGAGCTGGTCACCGAGATCATGGGCGACCTGAAGGGCTCCGGCCAGGCGGTCGGCGCCGAGGTGCTCACCCGCCTGATCGACTTCGCGCCGACGACGATCGCCTCGCAGGCAGCGCGCCTGCAGCCCGCCCAGCGCTTCTTCAACCTCGTCGTCACCAACGTGCCCGGCCCGCAGTTCCCGCTCTACGTGCTCGGCCGCGAGATGCAATCGATCTTCCCGCTGGTGCCGCTGGCCCGGCGCCAGGCGCTCTGCGTGGGGATCATGTCCTACAACGGCACGGTCAACTTCGGCCTCGTCGGCGACTACGACGCGATGGCCGACCTCGACAGCTTCGGGCTCGACCTCGAAGGGGCGATCGCCGAACTGGTCGGCGCGACCGCGCCGGTGGACGGCGCTCAGCGCACCAGCCGCGCCGAGGCGCGAAACGGCGCCCTGTCGGCCAAGTAGCGCCAGTCGAGCCGGCGAGCGCCGAACCCGGCCTCTGCGGCATCCGCGTTCACCAGCAACGCGGTGACGCGGACGAAGCGCCCTGGCCGGCGCAGCCGCAGCCGCAATCTCCCGCCGTGGCGCCGGAAGCGAAATGCCTTCACGACACGGCCCCGCCGCTCACTCCCCAGGCGACCCACGAGAGCCGCGCCGAACGCGATGCCGCGAGGTACCTTCACCTCGAGCACCAGAGCCCGCCCCCGGCGCGGGCGAAGCCGCAGGAGCTGGAACGTGGTGTGGTCCAGTCGCCTCTGGACAGCGCGACCGTCCGTTGCCAGCCGCCCGCGGCGAGCGACGTCCGGATACGCATGCCCTTCGGGGAAGACCGCGTCTGTGCGCCACTCCGGCAGATCTGCCGCGAAACGGGCGAAGTCACGGGCGAAGTCCGAGCTGCCGGCGCCGCGGATCGCCGAGTCGTAGGCCGCGACCGCAAATCCCCCCGGCCTGGTGTGGACGGCGCGCGCCCAGGCCGAACGGACGATCGACGTCCCGTAGCGCGCCGCCAGCCACTTGTTCCAGACGGCCGAGCCGTACTCCTTGATCGACCTCGACGTGATCGGAACCCCGGTGGGCCGGACCCAGCGGCGGACGTAGCGGAGGTAGTCGTTGACCCCGCCATAGACCTGGTCCTCCATCCAGACGGCGCTCGACTCGGCGAACCAGTCGTCCTGGTAGGCGTCATAGCCGAGCTGCAGGATGTGACAGTACTCGTGGGCGAAGGTGACCTCGAGGGCGCGTTGCTGGCTCGTCCCCCGAAACTCCCGCCGCGAGTAGTCGTTGTCGAGGACCAGGTAGCCGTAAAGGCGTCGTGGGAAGCGCCGCCCGGGCCTGGCCTGGTTCGGGTCCGGCGCCTCGTAGCCGAAGAGCGCTCCGTGAACGTCTTTGAGGTAGACGTCCGTCCGGCACCACGAGCCCCCCTTTGCCCGGTCGCACTTGGGCTTGCGCCAGCCCATCAGCCCGTTCTCGACTGCGTACACGTGCTCGGCGACCGCCTCGACCCGGTCGACGAAGTCCGGGATGCCGTTCTCGTCGTTGTCGCTCGGATTGGGCGCGTCGGAGCCCCGTGCCACCCAGTGGACGCAGAAATGAGCGGTGCAGGCCGGCGAGGCCGGCGCCTCCGGCGCGTTGTAGGCGTCTCCTTCCGGATCGGGCCGGTCGGTTGGCCTCGCCGCCGGCGCCTGGAACAGCGGCTGTCCCGCCGCGGGAGCGACCCCGAAGACGAGCCCCAGCAATCCGATCGAGGCGAGCATGGCCCCTGTCAACCCCCTGCGCCCGCGCACGAACCAAATCTACCGCGATACTTCAGCCGTGACCGGCCGAAGGCTCTCCTCGTGCGCGTAGCGCTCGCCCAGATCGACCCCACGGTTGGCGACATCGACGGAAACGCGGCGAAGGTCGCCGAGTGGATCGGCCGGGCGCGCGGAGAGGGAGCCGACCTGGCGATCTTCCCCGAGCTGTGCGTGCCCGGCTACCCGGCCGAGGACCTCTACCTGAAGCGCCATTTCGTCGAGGCCAACCGGCGCGCGGTCGAGGAGCTGGCTCGCGAGGCAGAGGGGATCGTCGCCCTCGTCGGCTTCGCCGAGCCGGTGGACGGAGGCGGCGACTTCCGCCGTGCCCACAACTCGCTCGCGGTCCTCGCCCAGGGCGCCGTCCAGACCGTCTACCGCAAGAACCGCCTGCCCAACTACTCCGTCTTCGACGAGCAGCGCTACTTCGTCCCCAGCGACGACCCGGCGACGATCGACGTCGGCGCGGAGAGGGTCGGGCTGACGATCTGCGAGGACGTCTGGGCCCCCGGGCCGCCGGCCGCCGCCGAGGCGGACGCCGGCGCCAGCCTGATCGCCAATCCCTCCGGCTCGCCCTACCACCGCGGCAAGGGGCGCGAGCGCGAAGCGATGCTGGCCGAGCGCGCCAAGGCCTACGGCGCCCACTTCGCCTTCTGCAACCTGATCGGCGGCCAGGACGAGCTCGTCTTCGACGGGCACAGCTTCGTCGTCGCCCCCGACGGGACGGTGCTCGCGCGCGCCGCGCAGTTCGAGGAGGAGCTGCTGGTCTGCGACGTGCCGTCGGGCGCCCCCGGCCCGCTTGCGGAGCCGCTGCCGGACCTGGCCGAGGTCTACGCGGCATTGAGGCTCGGCCTGGGCGACTACGTCGAGAAGAACGGCTTCCGCCAGGTCGGGGTGGCCCTTTCGGGCGGAATCGACTCGGCGCTCGTCGCCCTGCTCGCGGTCGATGCATTGGGGGCGGATCGGGTCAGCTGCGTCTCGATGCCCTCGCCGCACTCGAGCGCCGGCACCCAGGCAGATGCGCGCGCTACCGCAGCGAACCTGGGCGCCGAGCTGGTCGAAATCCCGATCGACGGCGCAATGACCGAGTACGAGAATGCCCTCTCTCGGGCCTTTGGCGACCACGCCGGCGGCGACGCCGACGACGCCTCCTTGCCCCGCGATCCGACGCGGTCGCACGAGCCCGACCTGGCGGCCGAGAACATCCAGGCTCGGATCCGGGGAAACCTGATGATGGCGCTGTCCAACAAGCACGGCTGGCTCATCCTCACGACCGGCAACAAGAGCGAGATGTCGGTCGGCTACGCCACCCTCTACGGCGACATGGCGGGCGGCTTCGCCGCGATCAAGGACGTGCCGAAGACGCTCGTCTACGACCTCGTCCGCTACCGCAACGCGGAGGCCGGGCGCGAGCTGGTCCCGTCCTCGGTGCTCGAGCGGGAGCCCTCCGCCGAGCTGCGTCCCGACCAGCTCGACAGCGACTCGCTGCCGCCCTACGAGCTGCTCGACCGCATCCTCGAATCATACGTCGAGCGCGACGAGGGCCGCGAGGAGATGATCGCGGCCGGCCTGCCGGCGACAACGGTCGACGAGGTGATCCGCATGGTCGACCGCTCCGAGTACAAGCGGCGTCAGGCAGCGCCGGGCATCCGCATCACGCCGAAGGCCTTCGGCCGCGACCGGCGTCTGCCGATCACCAACCGCTTCGGCGGCTGACGTGCCGGTCTCTGGGTGCCTTTTCAGGCACCTACTGACCGGCACGTCCGGGGCGGACGGCGATCGTCATCTGCGCGAGCGCGCATAGACGATCCTCGGCGTCGCGCACCTCGGCGTCCCAGACCCAGGTCGTGCGGCCGCGGTGGCGGGCCTTGGCGGTCACCTCGGCGTGGCCCTCGGTGACGGGGCGGACGAAGTTGACCGAGATCGACTGGCCCATCGCCATCATCCCGTCCTCGAGCACGGCCAGCGCCGTGGCGCGCGAGCAGATGCTCTCGACCAGAGCCGAGAGCACGCCGCCGTGCAGGAGGCCGACCGGCTGGCGCAGCTCGTCGCGCACCTCGATCCGCACGCGTGCGCGCTCGGGGTCGTCGTCGAGCCATTCGGTGCCGATCAGGGCGTCGAAATGCGAGAGCAATCCACGCGGGTCCTTAACCATCGCCGGGACCCTATCCCGTAGGCTTCGCCCGCCGTGCCGCTCTCCGACGACCAGAAAGCGATGCTCCGCGTCCTCGCCCAGCGCGAAGAGGGCTACGAGGACATGGCCGCGCTGATGGGCATCAGCGTCGAGGAGCTGCGTCGCCGCGTCAAAGAGGCGCTGGCCGAGGTAGACGAGGTAGACGAGGAGAAGGCCGCGCCCGTGCCACCAGTTACTCCCGAACCTCCCGCACCCGAACCGCAGGCATCCGAGCCCGCACCGACGCCGCCCTCTCCGGCCCCCCCGGCCCAAGGTCAGCCCCCGGCTCAGCGCAGAGGCCCCAGGGTCAAGCTGCCCCAGGACCGCGGTGCGCTGGTAGGTCTGGGACTCGGCCTGGTCGCCCTGATCGCGATGGCGATCGTCCTCGCCGTCAGCGGCGGCTCGAGCTCGTCCAGCGACGGCGGCGCGACGGCCGAAGATTCGAACCTCACCGAGGCGATCCTCTCCCCGGTCAACGGCGGCGACGGCAGCGGCCGCGCCCTCTTCGGCAGCTACAAGAAGAACGTCCTGCTTCAGGTCGAAGCCGACGGACTCGAGCCCGCGCCCTCGGGCTCGGCGTACACGGTCTGGCTCTACCGAGGGAAGAACCGCTCGCTGCAGATCGGCGCCGTGCCGGAGCGCAACGGCAAGATCGCCGCCCAGCTGCAGATTCCAGCCGAACTGCTCGTCTTCGTCGCCAACGGCACCTTCAACCAGGTCGACCTCGCGATCACCCCGATCGCCGCCTACAAAGCTGCCCTGGCCAGGGCCAGGCGCCAGAAGAGGCTGCCGCCGCACATCGGCGAATCGGTGTTGCGCGGCGAGATCACCGGACCCGCGCTCCGCGCCCGGTAGTCAGCCAATCAGCTTGCCGGGGTTCATGACCCCGGCTGGATCGAGCCGCTCCTTGGCGGCGCGCAGGACGTCGAGGCCGGCGCCGCCGACCTCCGCCTCCATGTAAGGGGCGTGGTCGACGCCGACCGCGTGGTGGTGGCTGATCGTCCCACCGGCGGCGACGATCGCCTCGCATGCGGCCCGCTTGACCGCGCGCCACTGCTCGACCTCCTCGCCTGCACGCGCGCGGGCGATGAAGGTGAAGTAGAGCGAGGCGCCGTCGGCGTAGGCGTGGGAGAGGTGACAGAAGACGAGCCCGGGCGTGCCCTGAGCGGCGAGGGAGGAGTGGATCGCCTCGCCGACGGCCCGGTGCAGCTCGCCCAATCGCGACCAGGTGTGCGCCGTCTCCAGCGTCTCGACGATCGCCCCCATGTCCATCAGCGTGTCGCGCAGGTAGGGCCCCTGGTAGCGACCGTGCTCCCACGAGCGTCCCGCCGCCTGCCCGAGGTAGGCGGCGCCACCGCGGCGCAGCTCGCGCACGCAGAGGGCGCGGCGCCGGGTGACCGACTCCTCCTCACCCTCAATCCCGACGATCACCAGAGCCCCGCCTCGGCGACGCCGCAGGCCGAGGTAGCCGTCGAACAGCGTGCCGGCCAGCCCGCGCGGCCCCGAGAGCGCCAGCGAGCCCTCGGTCTCCTCCTCGTCGGAGACCCGGATCACGTCGGGCAGCCCGGGGCCCTGCGCGAGGGCGCGGACGATCTCGGCGCCAGCCTCGAAGCTCTCCGCCATCCACGCCTCGTAGCGGCGCGCACGCGGCGCCGGGCGCACGCGCACGGTCACCTCCGGGATCACCCCCAGCGTCCCCTCGGAGCCGACGACCAGCTCGCGCAACGCCGGGCCGGCGGCGCTGTGGGGAGTTTCCAGGGTGCGCAGCTCGCCAGCCGGAGCAAGCAGCCGGATCGAGCTGACGAGAGAGTCGAAGCGTCCGTAGCCGCTCGAGGCCTGCCCGGCCGAGCGGGTCGCGGCGAAGCCGCCGATCGTCGCGTACTCGAAGCTCTGCGGGTAGTGGCCGAGGACGACGCCGTGGCGGGCCAGCTCAGCTTCTGCCTCCCTGCCGCGCAGGCCGGCGCCGAGCGTCGCCGTCAGCGAGCGTCGGTCGACCGAGACGCCGCGCAGCCGCGAGAGGTCGAGGCTGACGAGGCGCTCGTGCGAGCCGCGCAATGGCTCGATGCCGCCGACGACGCTCGTCCCTCCCCCGAACGGCACGACCGCAACGCGTTTTCCATGACATGCATGGAGTATGCGTTGCAACCGATCGGCGTCGGTCGGGAGCAGGACGGCGTCGGGCGCGGCGTCGAGACGGCCCGAGCGCAGGCGGACGAGATCGGCGTAGCCGCAGCCGGTCGCGTGGCGGACGCGATCCTCGACGCCGGTGAAGACGTTCTCCTCCCCAACCGCCTCGACCAGTGCGGGTGGCAGCGGCTCTGCCGGCGGCAGCTCGAAGGCGTCGATCTCGGAGAAGCGCCGAGCCGGCTGCAGCTCGCCGATACGGTCGCGCAGGGTCGCCAGCGCCGGCCCGTCGAGCTCCGGCAGCACCGCCGGATCGCCCCACCCCCACCACTTCGAGTCCCGCCTCGGCGCGCTCACGTCAACGCTCGCTCCAGGCCGTCCAGCGCCTCCTCGAGCACCGCGCCGCGGCCGCGGCGCATCAACGGCCCACCGAGCCGCGAGAGACCCCGCATCGTCTGGGTCGCGCTCAGCGCGACCTCGGTCCCGTCGTCGGCAGGGGCGAATCGAATCTCGAGTCCGGCGCGGCGCAGGTGGCGCTCGAACGGGGTTCCCGGGATCTGCTGCTCCCAGGCGTAGCGCTCCCCCTCTACCGACCCGACGCAGCGAAAGTCAGCGCGCACCCCACGCCCCTCGGCGGTGCCGAGCACCAGGGTCCACTGCGCGCCCTCCCCCGCTCCCTCGACGGCCTCGACGCGTTGCGCGCGCGGCCACCAGCGGGGCAGGCTGTAGGGGTCGGCGACGAGCTCCCAGAGCGCTGCCGGCGCCGCGGATATCGCCCTCTTGCGGGTGACCCGGGGCAGGGAGCTAGTCCCCGGACAGGCGTCGCAGGTCCCGCACCAGCAGCAGGTGCTTGAGGTGGCTGACCGTTGCCGCCAGGCTCTCGAGGCTCTCCAGCGCCTCCTTGCGCCGCTCCGGGTTGCGCGAGCGCAGCGAGGGTCCGAGCAGCGCCTCGAGCAGGTTTGCCTCACGGTCCGCGGAGGAGCGGAAGACGCGCAGGTTGCGCGCGGCGACGCCGAAGCGCGAGAGCTCGTTGGCGGTGCGGATGATTTCGCGGTCGGTCTCGTCATAGACGGTCTTGCCGTCGCGATTCTCGGGCTGGACGATGCCGAAGTTCTCCAGCTCGGCGACCAGCTCCTCGCGCGCGCCGGTCTCCTCCAGCACCTCGTCCAGCGTCAGGTAGGCCCGCGACGTGCTGACCAAAATGGCTCGACGCACGGCGCCGCCCGAGGGCCGCTTTCCGCCGTCCCCCGCGGCGCCGATCAGGTCGCCGCCAGCCGCCAGCTCCTGGCGGATCACGCGCAGGGGGAGGAACTCGTCGCGCTGCAGGCGCAGGATCGTGCGCAGCCGTTCGACGTCGGACTGGCTGTAGAGGCGGTAGCCGCCGGACGTCCGCCGCGGCGTCAGCAGCTTCTGGTCCTCCAGGTAGCGGATCTTGGAGATCGAGACGTCGTCGAACTCGCTCTGCAGGATCTTGCAGACGGCGCCGATCGTCAGCGCCTTGCGCGGACGGGAGTCACGAGTGCGGGTCTGTTGCTCGGAGATCGCCACTATTTCTCCAGGTAGCTGAGCTTGTACTTGCCGACCTGGATCTCGTCGCCGTCGGCGAGGCGGTGCGACTCGATTCGCCGCCGATTGACGTAGGTGCCGTTGAGCGAGCCGAGGTCGTCGATGTAGAGGCCGTCGCGGCGGCGCACCAGGAGCGCGTGGTTGCGTGAGACGGTCACGTCGTCGAGGAAGACGCCGGCATCTGGGCTGCGCCCGATGCTGACCCGGTCCTCATCGAGCGCGAAGCTCTCCCCGGCCCGGCCACCGCCGGCGCGGATCACCAGCGCGGCGCCGCTGCGCTCGATCGTCTCGTCGATGTCGACCGGCTGCATCTCGCCGGTGTCGCCGACCGTGTAGGTCATCGTCGTCGGTTCGTCGCCGCCCGTGCCGCCATCGGCGGGACCGCCCACGTAGGCGCCGCACTTCTGGCAGTAATTGGCGCCCTCGGGGTTGACGAATCCGCATTCGGGACAGTGGACGGCCATCGAGCTCCCCGCTAGGCCGCGGCCGGTCCCTCGGGATCGTCGCCGGAGGACTGCGCCTTGCCAGCGAGGATCTCGGTCAGCTGCGCGACGTCGTCGCCCGAGATCAGGCTGTCGCCGCGCTCGCGCTTCTGGCGCAGGCGGTTGACCAGCTCGGCACGGAGAATGTCGATCTTGCCGTGCAGGACCCGGCGCTTGTAGGAGATCTCGTTCTCCTCTTGCGTGAGCTCGTCGATCAGCCCCTTCAGCTCTTCGTCGCTTAGGGACCCCAGATCGGGAAAGGTGTCCTCCATCTCGCTCCTTCGTCGCGGGAATCGCGGCTCGCGCCGCCGGTCGAGCGATTATAGGCGGCTCCCCGCTCAAGGTTCAACTCAAGGTTGAAGGTTGCAACACCGCTGACTTCGTCTTTTGGGGTGCATATGCACCGGGAACCACGAAGTCAGCGGGATGTGGTGCGGACCTGGCGCACGCCTTCGCGGGCGTAGAGGACGGTGGCGACGATCGCCAGAGCGACGCCGACGACGAGCAGCGCCGCCGGCACCCAGCCGGCGAAGACCATCGCGAAGAAGATCCCGCCCATGATCGGGAAGACCGAGATCCGCCCGGGCCAGTTGACCCGGATCTCGGCCCCGTGCCGCAGCCCGTACTGGGCGAGCGCCAGCATCGCGACCTCGCGGGCGACGAGCAGGGCCAGCGCCCAGCGCGGCAGCAGCTCGAAGTGCCAGCAAACGACGGCGCCAGCGAGGATCGTTAGGCGGTCGACAAGTGGGTCGAGCATCGCGCCGAGGCGGCTGTACTGGCCGGTCACGCGGGCGAGGAAGCCGTCGACGTAGTCGCCACCGGCGATCAGGGCGAAGAGGATCGCCGACCCGGCGCTGCGCCCGTCCCCCGATTCGAAGGCAAGCCAGAGGAACACCGGGATCGCGGCGAGGCGAAGGTAGCCGACGAGATTCGGCAGCGTCCACGGGTTGAGCGGCTCGCCCTTCAGCGTCTGCCGCGGCGGCGGTCCGCTGCGGTCGAGGCCGAATAGGCGCCTGATGCGCCCGTGTCCGAAGGGCGCGGCGTCAGACATCGATGCCCTCGAGGAGGGACCTGGCCTGTGCGGCAGTCTCCCCCACGGGCAGCTTGTGCTCGGCGCCGGAGCGGCGCTCGCTCGCCTCGACGACGCCCTCGGCGAGGCCGCGGCGGCCGACGACGACGCGCAGCGGACAGCCGATCAGCTCCGCGTCGGTCAGCTTCTCCCCCGTGCCGGCGTCACGGTCGTCGTAGAGGGTCTCGATCCCCGCCTCGACGAGCTCCGCGTAGAGGCGGTCGGCCGCCCCGCGCTCCTCCTCCCCGGCCTTGGCGAGGGAGACGAGCTGCACCTGCCAGGGCGCCAGCGGGCGGGGCCAGACGATGCCGCGATCGTCGGCGCCCTGCTCGATCGCGGCGGCGACGATCCGCGCGGGCCCGATCCCATAGCTGCCCATGACGATCGGGCGCTCGGTTCCGGACTCGTCGAGGTAGGTGGCGCCCAACGGCTCGGAGTAGCGGGTGCCGAGCTTGAAGATGTTGCCGACCTCTATCGCCGGCTCGATCTCGATCATGCCGCCGCCGGGCGCCGTGTCGCCGGCCTCGACGTTGCGCACGTCCATCTCGTAGGACTCGAAGTCGCGCGCGGGGTCGATGCCGCGCAGGTGGGTGTTCGGCCTGTTGGCGCCGGACACGTAGGAGTCGCCGCACAGCGCCGCGTCCTTGATGATCGGCAGGCCGCTGCCGACCGGGCCGAGGTAGCCGACCGGGCCGAGCTGAGCCTCGATCTCCTCGGCGCTCGCCTGGCGGAAGTCGGCCTTCATCCCGTTGCGCAGCTTGATCTCGTTCAGCCGGTGGTCGCCGCGCAGCAGGACGAGGACCATCCCCCGCCCCTCGACGACGATCGGCAACGTCTTGATGAAGGCGCCGTGCGGCAGGCCGAGATGCGCGGCCACCTCCTCGACCTTGGTCAGGCCGGGCGTGTCGACATCCTCCGGCGCATCGAGAGGAGCCGGAAGCTCGACCGGCTGCGGCTCGGCGCTCGCCACCTCGACGTTGGCCGCGTAGCCCGGGGCCAGCGCCACCTCGTTCTCGCCAGCCGGACAGGGCGCCATGTACTCGTGGGCGCCGGAGCCCCCCATCATCCCGACGTCGGACTCGACCCGGTACCAGCGCAGCCCGCAGCGGTCGAAGATGCGCTCGTAGGCCCCCGACTGCAGCTCGTAGGAGCGCGCCAGGCCCTCGTCGTCGCGGTCGAAGGAGTAGGCGTCCTTCATCGTGAACTCCCGCGTGCGCAGGACGCCGGCGCGCGGGCGCGGCTCGTCACGCTCCTTCGTCTGCAGGTGGTAGAGCATCAACGGCAGGTCGCGGTAGGAGCGCACCTCGCGGGCGACGTGGTAGGTGACGCACTCCTCGTGCGTCATCGCCAGCACCATCGGCGAGCCCTTGCGGTCGTCGAGCTTGAACAGCTCCTCGATCGCATACCGCCCCGTCTTCTCCCAGTTCTCGGCCGGCTGCAGGACGGGCATCAGCATCTCCTGGCAGCCGATCGCCTCCATCTCCTCCCGCAGGATCGCTTCCACCTTGCGGTGCACCTTCCACCCCGCAGGCAGATACGACCACAGCCCCGCCCCCATCTGCCGGATCAGCCCAGCTCTGACCATGAGCTTGTGCGACAGAGCCTCCGCATCGGCCGGGGCATCCTTGAGCGTAGGAATGAAGCTTTGACTCATCCGCGTCACGGCGGAAAACCTACCCCGCTTCTCGGGCGGCTGGCGTTCACAGCTATTCGTATATCGGGCGGGTGGCGCGGTGGCAGGGGGTCCCCCATAGCGCAGGGCGCCGCCGGACGTGCCGGTCTGTAGGGGTCATAAATGACACCTGGGGACCGGCACGTCCGGCGCCCGAGCACATGGGGGAAAGCCACCGCGACAGGACCCGCCCGCCAACTACGCCCGCGTAAATCGTCGTCCCGCCGTCGGCGACTGATCCTCGTCAAGCAGCACCCGGTCCGACTCCCCCGCCTCGGCCGCCTCGTGCTCCATTGCCGCGATCTTCTCCGGCGTCAGGTCCCCCGCGTTTTCCTCCTCGATCCGCGCCAGCCACTCGCCGCCCTCGGCGGCCTTCGCCTCGTCGACCTCCACCCCGCCGCGGTCGAGCGACTTGTCGATCTCCTCGAAGAGCGCGTTGACCAGGTCTGCCTGCGCGACCTTTCGCAGCGGCTTGCCGTGGGCGAAGATCAGGCCCTCGTTCTTGGCGCCGGTGATGCCGAAATCGGCGTGCGAGGCCTCGCCGATCCCGTTGACCGCACAGCCGAGCACGGCGACCTCGATCGGCTCGGCGTAGCCCTCCAGCCGCCGCTCGATCTCGGCGACGACCGAGTCCATGTCGAACTGAAGGCGGCCGCAGGTCGGGCAGGCGATCAAGACCGGGCCGCGCTCGCGCAGCTGCAATGCCTTGAGGATCTCCCAGGCGACCTTGACCTCCTCCTCGGCGTGGAAGGTCGAGAGGCTGATCCGGATCGTGTCGCCGATCCCGTCGGCGAGCAGCGTGCCGAGGCCGACCGAGGACTTCAGCGAGCCCGACCACTTCGTCCCCGCCTCGGTGATGCCGAGGTGCAGCGGATAGGGAATCTTCTCCGCCAGCGAGCGGTTGGCGGCGATCGTGTTCGGCACGTTGGTCGACTTGATCGAGACCTTGAAGTTCTCGAACTCGAGGCTCTCCATCAGCTCGACGAACTCGACCGCGGCGGCGACCAGCGCCTCGACCGGGCTCTCGCGCTCCAGCGCGTGCAGGTGCTTCGGCAGCGAGCCGGAGTTGACCCCGATCCGCATCGGCACCCCCGCGGCGGTCGCCCGCTCGGCCACCTCGGCGACCTTCTCGCGGCCGCCGATGTTGCCCGGGTTGAGCCGGATGCAGTGGGCGCCGGCGTCGATCGCCTTCAGCGCCAGCGTGTGGTTGAAGTGGATGTCGGCGATCACCGGGATCGGCGAGTCGCGCACGATCGTCTTCAGCGCCTCAGCGTCCTCGTCGCGCGGCACCGCGACACGAACCAGATCGGCGCCCGCCTCAGCGACCTTGCCGATCTGCTCCATCGTCGCCGCCAGATTGGCGGTCTCGGTCTTGGTCATCGTCTGCACGGCAACCGGCGCACCGCCGCCGATCGGCACGCCGCCGACGAATATCTGCCTTTTGGAGGCCATTAACCGCAGCCTACCGAGCCGCCCCTCCCGAACTGCATCAAATTCCCTTCCTCTCGGATAGGGAATTTGATGCAGTTCGGAGCAGCGCGGGACTCAGCGGACGTTGAAGCCTTCGCCCGTGAGGCGGCCGATGTCGTTGGAGAGACCGAGGAAGAAGAGCATGATCACGAGCGCGAAGCCGAGCGCGCCGGCGCGCTCCATCGTGCGGTAGGCGACGGGTCGGCCGCGCACCTTCTCGACCAGGCTCCAGAAGATGTGGCCGCCATCGAGGGGCAGGAACGGGAAGAGGTTGATCAGGCCGAGCGAGAGGCTGACCAGGGCGAGCAGGAAGAGCGCCTCCTCGGTGCCGATGTCGATCGTTTCGTTTGCGACGGCGCTGACCCCGACCACGCCGGAGACTTCTTTGCGTTTGTCCGCTTCGAATAGCCGGGCAAAGACGGAGACGGTACGCGTGGAGACGAACCACATCTGGTCGGTCGCCCAGTTGGCCGCGCCGGAGGCGTCATAGCCGGCCGGTTCGGTCCCGTAGCCGAACCCGACCAGCGGCCGCTTCGCCTGAGCGTCGTATTCCGGCCGGACCACGACATCGCGCACCTGGCCGTCGCGCCGAACGGTGAGCACGACCGGAGCGGCCGCCAGACAGCCATCGGTCTGCTTGCCGGAGCATCTGTGCGAGGCGATCTGGTCGCGGAAGCGTTCTAGCAGCCCGGTTCCACTCGCACCGGGATACCGGTGCCCGTCCACGGCAAGGATTCGGTCTCCGAGCTTCAGCTTGCCGACGGCGGGGGTTTGGGGACGCACTTCCTCGACGGTGCGATTCGGCTGCCTCACGCTGAAGCCGAGCACGAAGAGGATCGCGAAGGCGAGAGCGATGTTCACCGCGGGCCCGGCGCCGATCACGACGATCCGCTTCCAGACGGGCTGTTCGTAGTAGCCGCGGTGCTCTTCCCCGGGAGGCAGTTTGTCTTCCGGGTGCATGCCGCTGATCTTCACGTAGCCGCCCGCGGGAATGCAGGCGACCCCGTACTCGGTCTCGCCGCGCTTGATCGAGGCCAGCTTCGGCCCGAAGAAGAGGAAGAACTTCTCGACCCGCATCCCGGTCGCCTTGGCGGCAAGGAAGTGCCCGGCCTCGTGCAGGATGATCAGCGCCGAGAAGCCGAGGAAGATCAGCACCCAGTTCATACCTTCGCCAACCCTCCGACCTCCTCTTCGGTGCGGCGCCGCGCCTCGGCGTCGACCTCGAAGAGGTTCTCGAAGTGGGTCGGCTGGACCGCGGGCATCGCCTCCAACACGTTCTCGATCGCGGCGGCGATCCCCGTGAAGCCGATCCCCCCATCGAGGAACGCGGCGACGGCGACCTCGTCGGCAGCGTTGAGCACGCAGGGCGCGGTGCCGCCCGCGCGACCCGCCTCGAGCGCCAGCCTCAGGCACGAGAACGTCTCCAGGTCGGGCGGCTCGAAGTCGAGCTGGCCGACCGCAGCGAGGTCCAGCCGCGGCACATCGACGTCGGCGCGGTCGGGATAGTGCAGCGCGTAGGAGATCGGCACCCGCATGTCGGGATGGCCAAGATGGGCGAGCGTCGCGCCGTCGTTGAGGTCGATCAGCGAGTGGACGATCGACTGCGGGTGGACGACGACCTCGATCCGCTCGAAGGGGACGCCGAAGAGGTGATGCGCCTCGATCGCCTCGAAGCCCTTGTTCATCAGCGTCGCCGAGTCGATCGTGATCCGCCCGCCCATCTCCCAGGTCGGGTGGGCGAGCGCCTCCTCCGGACTGACCGAGTCGAGGTCGGTGCGTCCGCGGAAAGGACCGCCCGATGCGGTCAGGACGAGACGATCGACGGTCCCCGGGGCCACAGCGCCGATCAGCTGGAAGAGGGCCGAGTGCTCGGAGTCGACGGGCAGTAGACGAGCGCCGGTCGCCTCCGCCAGCGCCATCGTCAGCTCGCCGCCGATCACGAGGCTCTCCTTGTTGGCGAGCGCGACGTCGATCCCCTCGCCGAGGGCGACGATCGTCGGGCCCAGCCCGGCCGCGCCTACGATCCCGTTGAGAACCAGATCGGCGCCGGAGGAGACGATCAGCTCGCGAATCCCGGCCTCGCCGGACAGCACCTTGCCCGACCAGGCGTCGCCGGCCGCCGTCGCAGCCGCCTCGTCCGCGAAGGCCACAACCCCCACCCCATGCTCGGCCGCCTGAGCGAGCACCCGCTCCCAGTTGGAGCCGGCCGCCAGCCCGACGACCTCGAGCTCGTCCGACGCCCCGACGATCTCCAGCGCCTGCGTGCCGATCGAGCCCGTCGACCCGAGGATGAGCAGCTTCTTCATCCTCAGAGCATAGGCAGACGGGGCCGACGGGCCGATACGTCAAGGCACACTTGACGTATCGGCCCGTCGGCGGTCAGTAGACGAGCTGGATCGCCAGGTAGTAGCCGACGACGACGGTGAAGAAGACCGCGTCGAGGCGGTCGAGGATGCCGCCGTGGGGGCCGAACAGGGTGCCGGTGTCCTTGCGGCCCATGTCGCGCTTCATCATCGACTCGAAGAGGTCGCCGACGGGGGCGATCGCCGCCACGGCCGCGCCCATGAGCAGCGCGTCCACGCCCGAGAGCCAGTCCTGGTAGAGGCCGGCGAACCAGAACGCCATCGTGCCGATCAGGAAGCCGCCGATCAGCCCCTCGAGGGTCTTGTTGGGCGAGAGGCTGGGCGCGATCCGGTGCGAGCCGAAGGTGCGCCCGGTCGCGTAGGCGCCGGTGTCGCTGGCGAATGTGCCGACGAGCACGTCGACCAGCAGCGCCGCCCCGTGGTTGGGCAGGTCGCGCAGGAGAACGGCGTGGACCAATGGGATCCCGATCCAGACGATCCCCAGCAGCGTCACCCCGATCGAGATCGTCACCCCTTCCAGGCGGTGCACCCGAGCGGCGAGCGCGAAGAGGACGACGAAGCCGGCGGCCAGGACCAGGAGCACGTTGAAGGCGGTGCCGAAGTGCGCGGCGAGGATCAGCGCCGCAACCGCGATGTAGGCGGCAAGCCCGACCGGCCGCGCCTCCTCGGTCATCGCCAGGTACTCGCGCAGGCAGAGGGCGCCGATCCCGATCATCGCCAGGGTGAAGACGAGCCCGCCGGCGACGACGATCGCGATCGTCAGCACGATCCAGGGGATCGCGACCAGGACGCGCTTCAGCGTCTCGCCCGACTTCCGCCGCTTGCGCCTCGCCGGTCGCTGCCGTTGCGGCTGCGGCCGCTCCGGCTCCTCGGCGAAGAAGTCGTCGTCGAAGAGGTCCTGCATCAGTGGTCCATCCGGTAAGTCCGGGGCTCATATGGCGAGCGAAAACCGAGCACGCCGCGGACGCAGGGAGGCCGAATAGTGGTGACTATTCGGCCGACCGAGGACAAAGGCGGGCGACGGTTTGCAGCCGCCAGATGGGTCTCGGAATTTGCCGGATGGACCACTAAGCCCTCGCTCCGAAGCGGCGCTGCCGCGCCTCGTACTCCTCGAGGCATGCCTCGAGCGCCTCACGGCCGAAGTCGGGCCAGAGCTCGTCGCGGAAGACCAGCTCCGAATAGGCGCACTGCCAGAGCAGGTAGTTCGAGATCCGCTGCTCGCCGCTGGTGCGGATCAGCAGATCCGGATCGTGCATCTCCGGCGCGTAGAGCCGGCGCCGGAAGTCGTCCTCGGACTCGCCATCGAAGCCACGCGCCGCGTCGACGATCTCGGCTCGCCCGCCGTAGTTGAAGGCGACGAAGAGGACGATACGGTCATTCGCGGCCGTCGTCTCTTCCGCCCACGCCATGCGCTCGACCAGCTCCGGCGCCACCCCCTCGCGGCGCCCGACGAAGCGCATCCGCACTCCCTCCTCGTTGAGCTCCGGGGTCTCGGCGTCGATCCGCTCGCCGAACATCCGCATCAGCGCCTCCACCTCCTCAGCAGGGCGGGACCAGTTCTCGGTCGAGAAGGAGAACACCGTCAGCTCCTCGATCCCCAGCTCGACCGCGTCGCGCAGACGCGCCTTCACCGTGTCGGCGCCGGCCCGGTGGCCCTCCACCGTCGGAAGCCCGCGCCGCTCGGCCCAGCGACCGTTGCCGTCGGTGATGATCGCTACGTACCGCGCGGAGGCGCTCACACCTCCAGGATCTCCTCTTCCTTCCCCTTCAGCAGCGAGTCGATCTCGGCAACGGCCTCGTCGGTCTGCTTCTGCAGGGCGCTCTCGGCGCGACGCTCGTCGTCCTCGCCGGCTTCGCCCTCCTTTTTCAGCTCGCGCAGGTCGTGCATCGTGTCGCGGCGGATGTTGCGCACCGCGACCCGGCCCTCCTCGGCGACGCCGTGCACGACCTTGACCATCTCGCGCCGCCGCTCCTCGGTCATCTCCGGAACCTGCAGGCGGACGACGTTGCCGTCGTTGCTCGGCGTCAGGCCGACGTCGGACTCCTGGATCGCCTTCTCGATCGCGCCGATCGAGGACTTGTCGAAGGGCGTGATCGTCAGCAGCCGGGCGTCGGAGGCGGCGACGTTGGCGAGCTGCTTGAGCGGGGTCTGGGCGCCGTAGTAGTCGACGACGATGCGGTCGAGCAGGTGCGGCGAGGCGCGCCCGGTGCGCACCGTCGCCAGCTCGTTGCGGGTCGACTCGACCGACTTGGTCATCCTCCCCTTGGCGTCTTCGAGAAGTTCGTCGATCAGCTCCACAGTGCCCCCGTTTCGATCATCTGGCGGGCGCGGCGGCAACCAGCGTGCCCACCCGCTCGCCGCTGACGATCCTATCTATGTTGGCCGCGTCCCCCATGTTGAAGACGTAGATCGGCAGGTCGTTGTCCATGCAGAGGGAGAGCGCGGTCGAGTCCATCACCTTGAGGCCGCGCTCGATCGCCTCGCGGTGGCCGATCGTCGCGATGAACTGAGCGTCGGGGTTCGTCGCCGGATCGGAGTCGTAGACGCCCTCCACCCCGTTCTTGGCCATCAGGATCGCTTCCGCGTGGATCTCCAGCGCCCGCAGCGCCGCCGCCGTGTCGGTGGTGAAGAACGGGTTGCCGGTGCCGGCGGCGAAGATCACGACGCGCCCCTTCTCGAGGTGGCGGATCGCGCGGCGGCGGATGTAGGGCTCGCCGATCTCCTTGATGTCGATCGCCGAGAGCACCCGCGTGTCCTCGCCCGTCCGCTCCAGAGCGTCCTGCAGGGTGAGCGCGTTGAGCACCGTCGCCAGCATCCCCATGTAGTCGCCGGTCGCGCGATCCATGCCTTCGGCGGCGCCGGCGAGCCCGCGGTAGATGTTGCCGGCGCCGACGACCACCGCGACCTCGACGCCGCGAGCGCGGACCGCCGCGACCTGCTCGGCGATGCGGCGGACCTCGTCGGCGTCGGTGCCGTAGGCGAGGTCGCCCATCAGCGCCTCACCCGAGAGCTTCAGCAGCAGGCGTTTGAACTTGGGCTCCGCGACAGCCATCTAGGCCGCGAGCTTATTCGCCAACGCGGAAGTAGGCGAATCGGGCAATGCGGATGTTCTCGCCGGTTTTCGCCGCCAGCTCCTGGCGCAGCTCCTCGATCGACTTCGAGTCGTGCTTGTCGGCGTTGACATGCTCCTGGTCGAGCAGGGCGACTTCCTTGCCCCACTTGGCCAGCTGACCCTCGACGATCTTCTCGACGACGTTGTCGGGCTTGCCTTCTTCGCGCGCCTTCTCCTCGAAGACCTTGCGCTCGGCCGCGCGCTCGTCCTCGGAGATCTCCTCGGTGGAGACGTACTGCGGCGCGGTCGCCGCGACGTGCAGGGCGACCTCGTAGGCGAACGCCTTGAAGTCCTCGTTGCGAGCGACGAAGTCGGTCTCGCACTGGACTTCGACCATCGCGCCGACCTTGTCGTTGGCGTGGATGTAGGAGGCGACGACGCCCTCGTCGGTCCCCCGCCCTTCGCGCTTCGCGGCCGATGCCTGGCCCTTGACCCGGAGGATCTCGATCGCGCGATCGACGTCCCCCTCGGCCTCGGTCAGCGCCGCCTTGCAATCCATCATCGCCGCGCCCGTCCGATCCCGCAGCGCCTTCACATCGCCAGCCGTAACGCTCATTTCGACCCCTCCCCGTCCGTCTCGACCTTCTCCTCCGCCGGAGCCTCCTCAGCTTTTTTCTCCTCGGCAGGAGCTTCCGCCGGGGCGTCCGCCTCGGCGACAGGGGCCTCGGCTTTAACCGTCTCTGCCGCGGGTGGCGCGGGGGAAGGGGGGGTCGAGGACGACCGTGGATCGCCCGCAGGCCCCCCCTCCCCCGCGACAGGACCCGCGGGCTTAGCGGCCTGAGCCTGCGGAGCCTTCGCCTGCACCGCGGCAGCCTTCGCGGCCTCAGCCTGCTTCGCCGCCTCCGCCCGCTTCGCCGCCTCTTCCTCTTCCTTCTGCTTCGCTTCCTCGGCCTCCCGCCTTACCTTCTCTTCCTCCTCGCGCTTCTTGCGCTCTTCCTCTTCGCGCTTGCGCCGCTCCATTTCCTCGGCGATGCGCTTCTCCTCCTGCACCCGCCAGGCGCCCGCGCCCTCCTCGATCGCGCCGCCGATCGTGCCGATGACCAGCTGGCAGGAGCGGATCGCGTCGTCGTTCCCCGGAATCACGTAGTCGATCGGCGTCGGGTCGCAGTTGGTGTCGACCAGGCCGATGATCGGAATCCGCAGGCGAGCCGCCTCGCGCACCGCGATGTCCTCGGTCTTCAGGTCGGTGACGAAGACGGCGTCGGGCAGGCGATCCATGTCGCGCACGCCGCCGAGGTTGTACTCGAGCTTCGCCAGCTCGGCCTGCATGCCCATCCGCTCCTTGGTCGGCAGCAGATCGAGCTTGCCCTCGTCCCGCCACTCGGTCAGCTCGTGCAGGCGTGCGATCCGCGCCGACATCGTGTTGAAGTTGGTCAGCAGGCCGCCCAGCCAGCGCTGGTTGACGAAGGGCATCTTGCACCGCCCGGCCCATTCTTCGACCGGACCGCGCGCCTGCTTCTTGGTGCCGACGAAGAGCACGGTCCCACCGCCACTCGCCAGCTCGCCGGCGAACCGGCGCGCGTTCTCCAGCAGCGTCTCCGTCTGGACCAGGTCGATGATGTGGATCCCGTCCAGCTCGCCGAAGATGTAGCGGCGCATGTTCGGGTTCCAGCGGCGCGTCTGATGGCCGAAGTGAACTCCGGCCTCCAGCAGCTCCCTGAGGCCTACCTCTGGCATTGCGAAAGCTCCTTGTCTTGCGTTGCAGCCCCGCCGCCCTTTGCCGGGACCCGGCGCGATGCCGGTCAGGATCCGGGTCGGTTCGACGGGGGTCGAATTTCCGAGCCGCCGATTCTAGAGGGCAATGCTGGGTCAGGCGGCGCGAGCGGCGGCGAGCGCGCTCTGCAGGTCGGCCGGCAGCTCAGACGCGAAGGCGAGACGCTCTCCGCTGACGGGGTGCGCGAAGGAGAGCCGATGGGCGTGGAGGAACTGTCGCTCGAGGCCATACTTGCGCTCGCCGCCGTAGGTGACGTCGCCGACCAGCGGGTGGCCGATGGCGGCGAAGTGGGCCCGGATCTGGTGCGTGCGGCCGGTCTCCAAACGCGCCTCGAGGTAGGTCTCGGCGGCGAGCAGCTCGAGCGCCTCGAAGTGGGTTCGCGCCTCGCGTTGCGCCGCGCCGGAGACGGCCATCCGGTGGCGCTGGCGCGAGGCGCGGCCGATCGGCGCGTCGATCGTCCCCGTGCGCGAGGCGAGCCGGCCGCGAGCGAGAGCGAGGTAGATGCGCTCGACACCGCGCCGCCGCACCTGCTCCTGCAGCGCCGCGTGCGTCGCGTCGTTGCGGGCGACGACCAGCAGGCCGCTGGTGCCCTTGTCGAGGCGGTGGACGATGCCTGGCCGCTCCGGGTCCCCGCCTCCGCCGAGCAGCTCGCCGAGCTCGCCGACCAGGGTCGTGCCGCTGTGCGACGGCGCCGCGTGGACGACGAGCCCAGCGGGCTTTTCGACGACCGCAAGGTCATCGTCGACGTGGACGATGCGCAGCTCGCCGTTCACCCCCCCAACCCCCTCTTCCGGTGCGCTTTATGCCACCCATGCCCACATAAGCCGCACCGAAAGGCCCCAGCGGTCATTGGGGGGTTCCCTCGCGCAGGAAGGAGAGGGCGAGGACGAGGACGCCGACGGTTACGGCGATATCGGCGAGGTTGAAGGCGGGCCAGCTGCCGACCTGGATGAAGTCGGTGACGGCGTCGGAGCGCACGCGGTCGGCGAGGTTGCCGAGGGCGCCCCCGGCGAGCAGGCCGGCGGCGACCCAAAGGCCCGGGCGGGTCGGATCGCGCGAGAAGACATAGGCGACCACACCCAGCGCCAGCGCCGTCAGCAGGACGAGGCGGACCCCGCCGCCGCTCGCCAGCCCGAAAGCGACGCCGGTGTTGTGGGTCAGGGTCAGTTCCAGGGGCCCCAGGACCTCGACGTCCTGGCCGGGCGTGAGGTTGCGCTCGACCAGGGCCTTGGCGGCCTGATCGGCGATGACGACGAGGCCGCAGAGGGCGCCCGCGAAGCGCCAGGAACGAGCGACCCCAGCGGTCACCCTTCGATCAGGCGGACGACGACGTTGCGAAGGATGTAGAGCACGATGATCGCCACCATCGGGCTCAGGTCGATCGCGAAGCCACCGCCGCCAATCGGCGGTAGGACACGCCGAAAGAGGTTGAGAAAGGGGTCGGTCGTCTCTTTGATGAAGTCGAGCGTGGCGCGCAGGGCCCGGTTGTAGGGCATGCGCGGGACCCACGAGATCAGCACGTTGAGGAGGATGAGGATGATGTAGACGAGGAAGAGAGCGCCGACGTACTCGGCGACGTCGTAGCGGGTGATAGCGAACCAGGTCATCCCCGCATCCTCTTCAGCGACGCCTCGACCGCGGCCTCGAAGGCCTCTTTGACCCCGAGCCGGTCGAGCGCCTCGAGCCCGGCCTCGGTGCTTCCGCCCGGCGAGGCGACGGCGGCGCGCACTTCCGCCGGGCTGCGGTCGCGCAATAGCTCGGCCGTACCCAGCGCCGTCTCCAGCACCAGCTCGTGCGCGAGCGCCGACTCGAGCCCGTCGGCAACGCCCGCCTCGGCGATCGCCTCCATCGCCAATGCCAGGTAGGCCGGAGCGCAGCCCATCACCGCCGTCGCCGCGTCGAACTCGCCGTCGGGCAGCTCGACCAGGTGGCCGAGCCCCTCGAGCAGCGCCCGCACCTCGGCGTCGGCGACGCCAGCCATGCAGAGGACGCCGCGGCGCACCTCGACCCCGAGGTTCGGCATCACCCGCACGACCTCGGAGCTTGGAAACGCCTCGCGCACCGCCTCCAGCGATGTCGCGCCGAGCAGCGAGACCACCGCCCGCGCGGCCCTCATCTCAGCGGCCGCGTCCGCCAGCTTCGCCGGCTTGACCGCGAGGAAGACGACGTCGGCGCGGTCGGCCAGCTCGCGGTTGGTGTCGACCGCCTCGCCGCCCAGCTCCTCGGCCAGAGCCGACGCCCTTCCCGACCCAGAGTCGGTGAACAGCATCCCGTCGACGTCGTCGCGCAACCCCCGCGCCATCGCGGCGGCCATGTTCCCGGAGCCACAGAAGCCGATAACCACAGCTGGAGCCTATCCGTGAAGCGAAGCCGATCCTCGGGCGGGTGGCGCGGCGGCAGGGGGGTCACCCATAGCGCAGGGCGCCGCGCGGGACGTGCCGGTCTCCAGGGGTCATAAAAGGCACCGGACAACCGGCACGTCCGGCGTCCGAGCACATGGGGGAAGGCCGCCGCGACAGGACCCGCCGTGGGATCCTTCGCGCTAGGACTGGTTGAAGAAGCCTTTGTCGAGGAGGCGTGCCTTCTCCTCGGCGGAGACCTCGACGTTGCGCGGCGTCAGCAGGAAGATCTTCTCGGCGATCCGTTGCATGCCGCCGTCGAGGGCGTAGGTGAGGCCGGAGCAGAAGTCGATCATCCGCTTCGACAGCTCGTGGTCGGTCGTCTGCAGGTTGAGGATCACCGGCACCGAGCGCTTGAACTGGTCGGCCACCTGCTGGGCGTCGTTGAAGTTGCGCGGAATGACCAGATGGACCTGGACGTCGGAGTCGCCGTTGCCGACCGGACGCAGCGTGCGCGTGCGCGAGGCGGCAATCGGCTCGTCGTCGGCGAAGATGTCGTCGATCTCGTCGCGGCGCGAGCGGCGCGAGCTGGGCAGGCGCCGGACCTGGCCGGAGCGGCCCTCGGCTTCTTCGGTGCCCGGCTCCTCGTCGAATTCCTCGTACTCGGGACCGTAATCGTGGTCCTCGGCGAGGCCGAAGTAGACCAGCGCTCTATGCCATGTATCGCGTAGGGCCATGGATATCGGGTGTTTTCGGCCCCTGGCGGCCGACTCCTTTACGGATTATGCCGGGTTAGAGGCGATTCACACATAGAGCGCGGTGCCGAGGCGGACGATGGTCGCGCCCTCCTCCACCGCGACCTGCCAATCCTGTGATGTGCCCATCGAGAGGCGGGCGAGGCCGTGCTCGGCGGCGAGCTCGGCGAGACGGGCGAAATGGGGCCGCGAGGCCTCCGGGTCCTGACTGAACGGGGGCATCGTCATCAGCCCGCCGACCCTGACCGGGCAGCGCTCGAGGAAGGCGCCGAGGTCGGCGGGGTCCACCCCGCCCTTGCCCTGCTCGCCGGCGACGTTGACCTCGACCAGGACCTCGGTGTCGGGCCTGCCGTGGCGGGCGAGCTGCTCGAGCGCGGAGTCGGTCGCGACCGAGTGGATCAGCCGGCAGACGGGCAGGAGCTGCTTGACCTTGCGGCTCTGCAGATTGCCGATGAAGTCCCACTCGAAGGCATCGCCCCAGCGCTCGTGCTTGGCGGCAAGATCCTGCTGGCGGTTCTCACCGACCAGGGTCACGCCCGCCTCGGCGAGCGCCCCCATCTCCTCGACCGGCACGTACTTGGTCGCGGCGAGGAGCTCGATGTCCGGGCCCACCTGCTCGCGCACCCGTTCGAGGTTGGCGGCGACCTTGGCGGCCTCGATGCCGTGGATCAGGCCCGGCACCTCAGGCAGGCTCCTCGTCGAGCCAGACCAGGCCGGCCTGGCGCCGCGGGTCGCCGTCGCGGCGGTGTGAGAAGAAGAGCTCCTCCTCGCAGCTGGTGCAGAGGTCGGCGGCCTCGACCCGCTCGACGCCGGCGTCGCGCAACTGCCGCTGGGCCTCCTGCCAGAGGTCGATCTCGTAGCAGCAGGGGCCGATACCGGGACCGACCGCGGCGGCGGTCGCTTCCACCGCGCCGGCGCCGCGAGTGGCGATCCCCTGCTCCAGGCCGCGCCGCCCGCCGTGCAGGATCACGGCGCCGCCCGGCCCGACGAGGGCGATCGGCAGGCAGTCGGCGCCGAAGACGAGCCCGACCTTGCCGGGCGCGCCGATCACATGGCCGTCGGCCTCCTCCGGATCACCTTCCGGTGCGCCTTTCCCCCGATATGCGTGGATAAGGCGCACCGGAAGCGGCGGGTCCCCGCGGTCGTGGAAGGCGAGGTCGACGCCGTGCACCTGGCGGGAGCTGACGACGGCCCCGGGGTCGATTCCCAGCGCCGCCAGCGACTCGAGGCCCTCCTTGGCATCGCCGAACGTTCGGGTCGTGAAGGCCGCAGTCGCGCCGGGCAGGCGTGCCTCGAGCCAGCGCCGTCCCTCTGCCTCACGCCACTCCATCGTCGCCTCCGGCCGCCGCCAGCGCCGCCTCGAGCTCCTGCTCGCGGCCCGAGAGCTCGCCGTCGAGCTTTGCCTGCAGGGCAGCCCTCAGACCGCGTCCGACCGCAGGGCCCTCCCGCACCCCGGCGGCGATCAGATCCTCGCCGTCGATCTCGAGCGCGACCCCTCGCCACTCGCTCATGTACTCGTCCAGCCACTCGGCCCCGAGGGCGCGGGCGAGCACCAGCTCGGCCGGGCCGTGTCCGGCGGCAAGCCCGACGCCCTCGGAGGGGCGGCCCGGCCGGGCATCGGCAAGCGCCAGCTCTCCGCCCACAGGCCCGAGCGCCGCGGCGAGCAGCGCCGCCGGGCGATCGACCTCCTCGCGCCACGGTGAGGAGTCGAGCAGCTCGTCGACCCGACCCACCAGTCCCTCTCCTCCCACGCGCAGCTCGAAAAGTCCCCATGCGCCGAGCAGACCGAGCGCGCGCGGCGCGCGCGGTTCGGCCGCCAGCCGCGCCAGCTCGGCGTCGCGGCGGTCGGCGGAGACCGTCCTGAGGTCGGCGGCGCGCAGCAGCGTCTCGGTCTCGGGCTCCAGCCCGAAGCCGAAGCGGGCCGCGTAGCGGGCCGCGCGGATCGCCCGCGTCGGGTCGTCCTCGAAGGAGCGGGCGTGCAGGACGCGTAGCTGCTTCGCCGCCAGGTCGCTCTGTCCCCCGTGGGGGTCGATCAGCCGCGCGCCGCCGTCGAGCGAGACCGCCATCGCGTTGATCGTGAAGTCGCGGCGACCCAGGTCCTCCTCGATCGTGACCGCCGGCTCGACGACCGGGAGCGCGCCAGGATGCGGATAGCTCTCCGCGCGGGCGCTGGCGATGTCGACCTCGTGTCCGTTGACCCGCACCTTGGCCGTGGCGAAGCGCTCGTGGGAAACCGACTCGGCGCCGAGCCGCTCGGCCAGGGCGGCGGCGTCGCCCTCGACGACGAGGTCGATGTCGACCCGGCCCCGACCCAGAAGGAGGTCGCGCACCGCGCCGCCGACGAGGTAGACGGGGTCCTCGGCAGCCTCGCGCACCGCATCCAGCTCCGGATGCATGTGCTGAAGCGCCTCGACGATGCTCTCGCTGTGGTCCTTCGCCGCCGCCATCTGCGCCTACCATGATCGCGTGCCCGGGAGACGAGCAGCGGCGATCGGCGCCCTGGCGGCCGCCGTCCTGGCCCTCGCGATCGGCTGCGGGGGCTCGTCTGAAGGCAATGAGCATGCGAGCGCCGCCAAGGCCCAGGCCGAAGGCGCGAGCGCCGCGGGCGAGGTCCGCAACGCCACCCCACAACCCGATTGGAAGCCCTACACCGGCCCGGTGCCGATCCTCGAGTACCACGTGCTCGGCTCGGCCCCCGCGGGCGCTCCCTACCCCGAGCTGTACGTGACGCGACCCGATTTCCACCGGCAGATGAACTGGCTCGACGAAAACGGCTACGAGGCGGTCACCCTGGAAGCGGTCGAGATGGCCTGGTACCACGGCGGCACATTGCCGGCCAAGCCCGTCGTGATCTCGTTCGACGACGGCTACCGGCCGCAGTTCACCTACGCGCTGCCCGAGCTGCGCAAGCACGGCTGGCCCGGCGTGCTCAACCTCAAGGCCGAAGGCTCCGACCTCTACACGAGCAACGTCGAAGCGATGATCGACGCCGGCTGGGAGCTGGCCTCGCACACGATCAACCACTCCGACCTGACCACGCTCGGCGCCGCCGAACTCGAAGAAGAAGTGGCCGGCTCACGCGAGATTCTGCGCCGCGCCTACCACGTGCCCGTGAAGAACTTCTGCTACCCCGCCGGCAAATTCGACGCGACCGTGATCGCGGGCCTCGAAGCGGCCGGCTACACCGCGGCGACGACCGAGATCCCCGGCGACGCCGAACGCGGCTCGCCCTACGAACTCAAACGCTTCGAGATCCTCGGCTCCAGCGGCGTCAACGGGCTCGCGGAAGAGCTTGGCTGAATGCAGAGGACTGCCCCAGCTCAGCTGAGACTGACGATCACCCAGACGGCCACCGCAATGGAAATCCCCACCGCCACCCCACCGATCCCGATTGCCCATTGCGCCATTCCACGCCCACGTTCCGTGTCATCGGAATCGTCGATCTCGTCCAAGGCCACCAGGCCGAAAACAATCCCCAACACCGGCACGACGAAAGCACAGAACAGGGCAAAGACCGCAAGGCGATTGGCCTTGCCGGTCGGCCTTGGCCTCGCGGCACGAGACCCCCGCTCGGATTGAGCGGGCTTCTCCTCGGCGAGCTACTCCATCTTGAGCGCAACGTCCGGATCGTCCGGATCGAGCCCCATCCGTTCGGCCGCTTCCCTTCGTTCTTGCTCCACAATCGCTGGACCGGCCATGATTTCTCGCCACCTGGACATTTGCGCCCCCTTTCGGCCTCCTGAAGTGCGCAGACACTATCTAGCGCGTTCCTAAACCGTTTCGGATGGGCCGGTGAACCGCGCAGCCGACATTTACCCCACCCTGGTGTGGTCAAAGTCGGATGCGTTGGCCCCAGCTCGGCTTAACGCCGCACCGGGATGCCCGCTGAGGCCATCTGCTCCTTAGCTTCGTGGATCGTGTACGTGCCGTAGTGGAAGATCGAGGCGCAGAGGACGGCGTCGGCGTGGCCTTCGGTGATCGCCTCGCTGAGGTGCGCAAGAGTGCCGGCGCCACCGGAGGCGATGACTGGGACCGAGACGGCGTCGGCGACGGCTTTCGTCAACGGGATGTCGTAGCCGTCGTTGGTGCCGTCGCGGTCCATGCTGGTGAGCAGGACCTCGCCGGCTCCTCGCTCGACCGCCTCCTTCGCCCAGGCGACGGCCTCGCGGCCATCGACCTTCTTGCGACCGCCGTTGACGTAGACGCCCCAGCCGCCGTCCTCGCGCTTGGCGTCGATCGCGATCACGACGCACTGGGCGCCGAAGTGGTCGGCAAGCTCGGTCAGCAGCTCGGGCCGGGCGAGGGCGGACGAGTTGACCGAGACCTTGTCGGCGCCGGCGTCGAGCACCGCCTGCGCATCCTCGACCGAGCGGATGCCGCCGCCGATCGTGAAGGGGATGAAGACGTTGTCCGCCGTGCGCCGCGCCAACTCGACGATCGTGTCGCGCTTCTCGTGCGAAGCGGTGATGTCGAGGAAGACGAGCTCGTCGGCGCCCTCGGCGTCGTAGCGCTCGGCAAGCTCGACCGGGTCCCCCGCGTCGCGCAGGCCGACGAAGTTCGTCCCCTTGACGACGCGCCCGGCGTCGACGTCGAGGCAGGGGATGACTCTCTTCAGCACCATCCGTTGAGCCTAACCCGCCGCCGCGGTCGTATTTGTTCCCGTGTAGCGGGAAGAACTACGACCGCGTATGGGGGTGGACGACATCAACCTGCCGCCGGTCGTACTTGTTCTCGCATACCGGGAAGAACTACGACCGCTGGGGGTTGAGGGCAGCGATCGCTTCGGCGACCGTGAAGCGGCGCTCGTAGAGGGCGCGGCCGACGATCGCGCCCTCTACGTTGGAGGCGGCGTCGCGGGCCAATGCCTCGAGATGTGAGAGGTCGCCCACACCGCCCGAGGCGATTACCTGGGCCTCGGTCGCGGCGGCGATTCGGCTCAGCTCCCCCAGGGCTGGGCCCTCCATCGTGCCGTCGACCTCGATCGCGGTGCAGAGGAAGCGGGCGACGCCGCGCTTGCCCAGGTCGGCCACGGCGTCGGCGACGGCGACGTCGCTGGTCTCCGTCCAGCCCGAGAGCGAGACCTTTCCATCGCGGGCGTCGACCGAGACGACGACGCGGTCGCCGTGCTCGGCCAGGACCCGATCGAGGAATTCGGGATCGCGAAGGGCCGCGGTGCCGATCACCACTCGCTTGGCGCCGGCGTCGAGGAGGGCCGCGACCGAGGCGGCGTCGCGCAGGCCACCCCCGACCTGAATCGGGCACTCGACCGCGGCGGCAATGCGCCGCACCGTGTCGAGATTTCGCGGCTCGCCCGCCTTCGCCCCGTCGAGGTCGACGACGTGGAGGAACTCGGCGCCTTCCCCGGCCCAGCGTCGCGCCGCGTCGACCGGGTCGGCGTCGTAAGCGGTCTCCCGATCGTAGTCGCCCTGCGTCAGGCGCACGGCCTGGCCGCCGCGGATGTCGATCGCGGGATAGAAGATCACGGGCCTACGCGGGGACGGTGGCGCAGATCCCGGCGAAGTTGGAGAGCAGCCGCAGGCCCGCCGCGCTCGACTTCTCGGGGTGGAACTGGACGCCGAAGACGTTGTCGCGCTCCGCCACCGAGGCGAAGCGAGCGCCGTAGACCGCGGTCCCGACGAGCTCGTCGGCCTGCGGCCGCGGCGCGAACGAGTGGACGTGGTAGAAGGGCGTCTCGGACTCGATCCCGTCGGTGAGCCGTGACTCGCGCTCCCAGCGCACCGGCGACCAGCCGATATGCGGCACCTTGAGCCCCGGCGCGTCGAGCTCTGCGACCGAGCCCGCGAGCAGCCCCAAGCCCTCGGCCCCGCCCAGCTCGGTGGTCGAGTCGAAGAGCAGCTGCAGGCCAAGGCAGATGCCGAGCACGGGCACGCCCGCATCGCGGCGCTCGGCGATCAACTCGTCGAGCCCAAGCTCGCGTACGCCCGCCATCGCCTTCGGGAAGGCGCCGACGCCGGGCAGGATCAGTCCGTCGGCAGCGCGGATCGTCTCCGGGTCGTTGGCGATCGTCGCCGTGGAGCCGACGTGCTCGAGCGCCTTCTCGACCGAGCGCAGGTTGCCCATCCCGTAGTCGAGGATGCAGATGCGGCTACTCACTCAGGGTCCCCTTGGTCGAAGGCACGCCGCTCTCGTCGGGGTCGATCGAGACCGCGACGCGCAGCGCCCTCGCGAAGGCCTTGAAGCAGGCCTCGATCATGTGGTGCGCGTTGGCGCCATAGCGGACACCAACGTGCAGGGTCAGCTTTGCGTTGTTGGAGACGGCGCGGAAGAACTCCTCGGCCAGCTCGGTGTCGAAGCCGGCGATCGAGGCCACCGGCAGGTCGGCCTCGAAGACGCAGAACGGACGACCCGAGATGTCGATCGCGCACTCGGCCAGCGACTCGTCCATCGGCACCACGGCGGAGCCGTAGCGGCGGATGCCGGCGCGGTCGCCGAGCGCCTCGTCGAGCGCCTGCCCGAGCACGATGCCGACGTCCTCGACCGTGTGGTGGGCGCCAGTCTCCAGGTCGCCGCTGGCCTCGACCTTCAGCCCGAGCCGGCCGTGACGGGCGAGCAGGTCGAGCATGTGGTCGAGGAAGCCGACGCCGGTCGAGGCGCTCGCCTCCCCCCCGTCGAGGTCGAGCGAGACCGTCACCTGCGTCTCGCCGGTGCTGCGCTCTCTCGTCGCCGTTCTGCTCATCGTCATGCGCCTTTCTCGGTCCTAATCATCGCCGACTCGCCGTGCACGGGGAATCCCTCGGCGCGGGCGATGCGATCGACGTGCGGGGCAAGCTTCGACGCCGCCTCCGGCGTGACCTCCACGGTCGCGATCTTGCGGCGGAAGACATGAGGGCCGAGCGGGCCGGAGAAGCGGCCGGCGCCACCGGTCGGCAGGACGTGGTTCGAGCCGGCGACGTAGTCGCCAAAGGCGGTGGCGCCGTAGGAGCCGACGAAGACGCAACCGGCGGTGGTGACGCGCTCGGCGAGCGCGGCGGCATCCTCCGTCATCAGCTGCAGGTGCTCCGGCGCGAAGGCGTTGGCGAGGTCGACCGCGTCGCTCGGATCTTCGACCTGGACGAGGGCCAAGGGCGCATCTCCGACCCCTGGCCTCTCACCGGCGGCCCGCTCGGTGGTGGCGGCAAGCTCGTCGAGGACCGCCTCCTCGGTGGAGACAGCGACCAGCGGTCCCTCCCCCCCGTGCTCGGCCTGGGCGCAGAGGTCGAGGGCGGCCCAGTCGACGTTCGCGTCTGGGCCGACGACCGTCATCAGCTCCGAGGGGCCGGCGAGCGAGTCGATCCCAACCGCACCGGCAACGGTGCGCTTGGCCTCGCGCACCCAGGCGTTGCCGGGGCCGGCGATCACGTCGACCGCGCCGATCGTCTCAGTGCCAAAGGCAAGCGCGAAGATCGCCTGCGCGCCGCCAACCGGGTGGATCCGATCCACCTCGCAGAGCGCGGCGGCGGCGAGCACGAGCGGGTCGATACAGCCGCCCGGCCCAGGTGGCGTGGCCAAGGCCAGCGTGCCGACGCCGGCAACGCGCGCCGGGATCGCGCACATCAGCACGCTCGACGGGTAGGCGGCCCGGCCTCCCGGCGCGTAGATCCCCGCAGCCCGGACCGGCACCTCCCGCACTGCAACGCGTTGGCCGTCAAATAGCCCGACTTCGCGTTGCGCCTGGTCGATTTGGGCCTCGGCGACGGCGCGGACGTTGGCGGCGGCGAGCTCCAGCGACTTCCGCAGGTCGGCGTCGATCCCAGCCAGCGCCCGCTCCGCCTCGCCTGGCTCGACGACCAGCGAGTCGAGCGGCTGCTCGGTCGAATCGAAGCGCTCGGTCAGCCGGCGCAGCGCGGCGTCGCCTTCCTCGCGAACTTCGCGCGCGATCAGCTCCACATCCACGTCGGGCGTGGCCTCGGCCGTCCAGGTCCGGATCGAGCGTGCGGTGGCTGCGGCGCCCTCCCACTCGAAGCGCCGCGCTTTCATCCCGCCGTCGCCTCCCGCAGCTTCTCCAGCAAATCGTCCACCTCGGTCGCCCGCAGCTTGTGCGCGACCCGGTTGGCGACAAAGCGCGCGGAGCAGTCGACGATCTCCTCACGCACCTCGAGGTCGTTCTCCTCCAGCGTGCGCCCGGTCGCGACGAGGTCGACGATCCCGTCGGCGAGGCCGATCAGAGGCGCCAGCTCGACCGATCCCTTCACCTCGATCACCTCGACCTGGCGCCCAGTCGACTCGAAGTGGCGCTGCGCGGTGCGCGGGTACTTGGTCGCGATCCGCATCATCCCCAGGCGACGCTCGGCCTCGCCCAGCTTCTCGTCGCCCTTGCGCCCGGCGAGCACCATGCGGCAGCGGCCGAAGCCGAGGTCGAGCAGCTCGTAGACGACCCGGTCGGGCTGCTCGAGCAGCACGTCCTTGCCGGTGATGCCGACGTCGGCCGCGCCCGCCTCGACGTAGGTCGGCACGTCGGAGGGCCGCATCGTGACCAGCGTGATCCCATCTCCCTCGAAGATCAATGAGCGCGACTCGCCGCGCACCTCCGCGGTGTCGATACCGGAAGCGTCGAGCACGTCGAGGGCTTCGCCGAAGAGGGCGCCGCGCGGCACGGCCAGCTTCAGCGGGCCATCGGCCTTGGCGCGGACCATGCCGGCGACCTCGACGCTCACGATCCGCCACCGCCCTCGCCGCGCGACTCCTCCTCGGTCTGGGCAATGTGCACCCGCTCCAGGTAGAGAGCGAAGCCGGCCGCCGGCAGGTCGATGCCAAAGCGCTTCAGCAGACCGTCGTAGCGACCGCCGCCGCCGAGCACGTGGCCCAGCGCCGGGTCGTAGACCTCGAGGATCGCGCCGCTGTAGTAGCCGAGGTCGCGCAACAGGCCGAGGTCGATCTGGACGCGGTCGGCAACCCCGCGTGCTTCGAGCGCCGCCAAGGTCTCGTCGAGCCGCGCGGTCGCGCGATCGACCGCTTCGCCGCCCAGGGCACGCGCCTCCTCGAGCACCTCCCGTCCGCCGCGCAGCTGCGAGAGCGCCATGCAGGTGGCGATCTTCGCCTCGTCGATGCCGTCTACCGCCGAAAGCTCCACCTCCAGGCCGACCAGGTCGTGCGCGGCGAGGCGGCCGAGGACGGCTTCGCGCGCCTCGCCCTCGACGCCGAGCTCGGCCAGCAGCTGCCGGTAGAGGTCGGCGTCGCCCAGTCCGATCACAGCGCGACCGAGACCGGCCGCCTCGAGCGCGGCCTCGAGCACCTCGATGACCTCGACGGTCCCCTCGGGCGCCGGGGCGCCGATCAACTCGACGCCGGCCTGGGCGAACTCGCGCATCTGCCCCCGCTGCGGACGCACCGCGCGGAAGGCGTTGGCCAGGTAGCAGAGGCGCAGCGGCATCTCGCCCCCGGCGAAGCGGCTGGCGACGAGGCGCGCGATCGGCACCGTCATGTCGGAGCGCAGCATGAGCAGGTCACCGCGCTCGTCGAAGAAGCGATAGGCGGACTCGGCGGTGCGCCCGTCGCCGCGAGCGAGCACCTCGTCGTACTCGATCGCCGGCGTCGAGACCTCGCCGTAGCCGCGATCCTCGAATACGTCGATCAGCGCCAGGTGCAGGCGGCGCAGCTCGCGCATCTCGTCGGGCAGCACGTCCCGCGTCCCAGGTGGAATCCGGTGAATCATCCGCCGCACCTTACGGGAGCAGGCGGGAAAGCCCTGCTAAGGCGGGACCTCTGAGGAAACCCGTTCGATCCGCGCCCCCAACCCGCGCAGGCGCGCGTCGATCTGCTCGTAGCCGCGGTCGATCTGACGGATGTTGCCGATCTCCGAGGCGCCCTCCGCCGCCAGCGCGGCGATGAGCATCGCCATCCCGGCGCGGATGTCGGGGCTCTCCACGCGTTCGCCGTGAAGCCGGCTCGGACCGCTGACGATCGCCCTGTGGGGATCGCACAACGTGATCCGAGCGCCCATTGCCACGAGCTTGTCGACGAAGAAGAGGCGGTTCTCGAACATCTTCTCGAAGATCAGGACCTCGCCGTCCGCCTGCGTGGCGAGGGCGAGGGCGATCGAGGTCAGGTCCGCCGGGAAGGCCGGCCAGGGACCGTCCTCGATCTTCGGAATCGCATCGCCGACGTCGGTCTGGACCTGCAGGCTCTGCCCGGGCGGGACGACCACATCGTTGCCCTCGATCTCCGAGCGCAGCCCGAGCCGCCGGAACTGCCGGCGCGTCATCACCAGGTCGGCGGGATCGACGTCGCGGATGCGCACATCGCCCCCGGTCGCCGCGGCCAGCGCCATGAAGCTGCCGACCTCGATGTGATCGGCGCAGAGCTTGTGCTCGGCGCCGCCCAACCGGTCGCGCCCGTGCACCGTCATCACGTTGGAGCCGATCCCTTCGACCTTGGCGCCCATCGCGCTGAGCAGCCGGGCGAGGTCCTGGACGTGGGGCTCACAGGCGGCATTGCCGATCGTCGTCGGGCCGGGCGTCAGAGCCGCGGCCATCAGAGCGTTCTCAGTGCCCATCACCGAGGGCTCGTCCATGAAGATGTGGCAGGCGCGCAGGCCCTCGCCCGGCGCGCTCAGCTCGATCCAGCGGTCGCCGTCGACACGGGCGCCGAGGTCCTTGAAGGCGTCGAGGTGCGCATCGAGGCGACGGCGCCCGATGAAGTCACCGCCGGGGGGCGGCATCCGCGCCTCGCCGAAGCGCGCCAGCAGCGGTCCGGCGAGCAGGAACGAGGCCCGGATCTGCTTCGAGAGCTCCTCGTCCACAGCCACCTCCGAGACCCCGGCGGCGCAGAGCCGCACGCCGTTGTCGGAGATCCACTCGACATCGACGCCGAGCCGTTCGAGCAGGGCGATCTGCGCCTCCGTGTCGCGGATGCGCGGCACGCGCTCGAGCAGCAGCTCCTCCTCGGTGAGCAGGCAGGCGGCGAGGATCGGCAGGGCCGCGTTCTTGTTGCCGGCGACGGTCAGCTCGCCGGAGAGCGGCACCCCGCCCTCGATTACGAATCTCTCCATCAGGAATCCGCGCCCGTCATCGTCCGGCTAGGGTAACGACCGGCATGGGCAGAGGCGCGAAGATCGCAATCGGGGTCGTCGTCGTGCTCGCGGCGCTCTTGACCGTCAACACCGTCGTCGTCGACCACGAAACCAAGGAAGCCGGCGTCACCGAACCCGGCGGGCGCATCCTCGACCTTCCCGGCGGCAAGATCGAGGTGGTCGAGCGCGGCCCGCGCACCGGCAGCCCGATCGTCCTCATCCACTGCTTCGCCTGCGCGATCAACTACTGGAACCGGATGATTCCGCTGCTTGCCCGCGAACACCGCGTTCTCGCTGTCGACCTGCTCGGCCACGGGGGCTCGGAAAAGCCGACCTCCGGCTACACCGTGCCCCACCAGGCCGACCTCGTCGCCCAGGCGATGGCGCAGCTCGGCTTCCGCGATGCTGAGGTCGTCGGCCACTCGCTCGGCGGCGCCGTGGCGGTCGCGCTCGCCCAGCAGGCGCCACCGCTGGTCAACCGCGTGTTCATCGTCGATACGCCGCCGACCCACGAAGAGGGCGACCTTGGCCTCGTAGCCAGGCTCGGCTTCGCCCCGGTGATCGGCGAGCTGTTCTGGCGCTTCAAGCCAGACGTCGCGATCGAAAAAGGATTGGAGGTCGCCTTCGCCCCCGGCTTCGACGTGCCGGGCGAGTTCGTCGACAACGTCAAGCGGATGACCTATAGCTCCTACGACGGCTCGCCCTCCGGCTTCGACGACTACAGCAAGGAAGAGCCCCTCGACCAGCGGATGCGAGAGGCCGGCAAGCCGCTGATGGTGATCATGGGCGCCGAGGAGCAGATCGTCAACGAGCCGGCGAAGCGCCTCGCCGAATACAGGGCGACCGTTCCCGGCGCGAAGACCAGGTTGATCGCCGGCGCCGGTCACTCGCCGAACGTCGAGAAGCCGGCCGAGACGGCCGCCCTCGTGCTCGGATTTGCCCAGAAGCCAGCGCCCGCCAAGCACAGCCGGAAGCCTTCGAAGAAGACGAAGAAGAGCAAGAAGAAGAGCCGAAAGGCCAACGTAAAACCGCATGGTTAAGCCATTTGCGGGCGTCGCCTGCAAGAAGCGCTGCAGTCCCGGCCTTCCATCCGAAGGCCTCCGTACAGTCGAACCTATGTTCGAAACGACCAAGACATCATTCAGCCACCAGGTAGCCGACGCGGTCGACCTGGCGATCGACTTCGCGACGCTTGGCGAGTACGGGCTCGAGCCTGTGGATCGCGCCTCGCGGCCCTGCGAAGGGCGCCAGCGCCCCTGCCGGCCCCGCAGCACGGGCTCCTGGGCGGCCGCGATCGACCGCTTCGCGACCCAGGCCTAAACGAAAACAGCCCGCGACGGCTGTCGCGGGCTGTTGGAGAAGAACCGGCGGCGACCTACTCTCCCAGGAGGTTGCCCTCCAAGTACCATCGGCGCTGAGAGGCTTAACTGCTCTGTTCGGAATGGGAAGAGGTGTTTCCCTCTCGCTATGCACCACCGGAAATATTGCGAGACGGCCCCGGTGGAGCTTGAAAACCGCACAAGACCAGAGGTAAAACATCCGTCAAGCCCTCGACCCATTAGTACCGGTCAGCTGAGCGTGTCACCACGCTTGCACCGCCGGCCTATCAACCTGGTGGTCTACCAGGGGTCTTACTCCCTCAAGGGGATGGGAGAGCTCATCTCGAGGACGGCTTCCCGCTTAGATGCCTTCAGCGGTTATCCGTACCGTGCGTAGCTAATCTGCGGTGCCCCTGGCGGGACAACAGATACACCAGCGGCACGTTCATCCCGGTCCTCTCGTACTAGGGATGACTCCTCTCAACTCTCCAACGCCCACAGCAGATAGGGACCGAACTGTCTCACGACGTTCTGAACCCAGCTCGCGTACCGCTTTAATGGGCGAACAGCCCAACCCTTGGGACCTACTCCAGCCCCAGGATGCGACGAGCCGACATCGAGGTGCCAAACCGTTTCGTCGATGTGGACTCTTGGAAACGATAAGCCTGTTATCCCCGGAGTACCTTTTATCCGTTGAGCGACGGCGCTTCCACTTGCTACCGCCGGATCACTAAGCCCAACTTTCGTTCCTGCTCGACCCGTCGGTCTCGCAGTCAAGCTCCCTTATTGCCTTTACACTCTACGCACGATTTCCAACCGTGCTGAGGGAACCTTTGGGCGCCTCCGTTACATTTTAGGAGGCGACCGCCCCAGTCAAACTGCCCACCTGACACTGTTCACCACCCGGATCACGGCATGGTGTTAGAAGCCCAGAGCACCAAGGGTGGTATCTCAAGGATGACTCCCCGGCAGCCAAAGCCGCCGGTTCACTGTCTCCCACCTATCCTGAGCGAGATACCCCAGACTCCAATATCAAGTTGCAGTAAAGGTTCACGGGGTCTTTCCGTCTAGCTGCGGGTACTCGGCATCTTCACCGAGACTTTAATTTCACCGAGCCTCTCGTTGAGACAGCGTCCAAGTCGTTACGCCATTCGTGCAGGTCGGAACTTACCCGACAAGGAATTTCGCTTAGACATCTTACTCAGAGGTACCGGGAGTCATCTGAGCGGACTGCACCCTTCCTTAGAAGTGCTGTCCCTGCATGTCGCCATGCAGCTGGGACCATATCTTCACCCTGTGTCCAGGGTGTTCGGCGTATGGCCTCTGAGGATTCTGATCAGATCCTGTCTGGACTTCCGATGGTTCATGGTTTCAGCAATTTCAGCGACTTCGATCAACCCATCGGTCGTTAGATGCCTGCCGCTATGGCAGATTTCCACACACCGAGAGAACTTCTCGAAGTCATCCTGCTTCGATGTCCGAAGCGGATTCATCCTGAAGAACGGAATGATCACCCGAAGGAGATCGTCCCGCCGACCCACGATGTAGCGATGCAAGTGCTCCTTATGATTATCGTGCCGCCTATTTATGCTGACAGCGCCGACACCAAAGAAGCTCTGCATGTCGTTCAGTGCGCCAATGCTTTTAGCGCCCTGAACGACCA
>Ga0210116_1000001_pt1:147500-276583 | contig 276583 bp, 273 predicted proteins | sample RushOxbow_ThreeS_6_FD_185562 | JGI IMG/M metagenome (GOLD analysis project Ga0210116, IMG submission 185562) | Wetland microbial communities from San Francisco Bay, California, USA, that impact long-term carbon sequestration -... | ecosystem: Environmental > Aquatic > Marine >...
CGGCCTCGACCGCAACCGAGTCATAGCCCTGCAGCAATGGGTAGAGCAGCTCCAGCGCCGCGATCGGCGCCCCCGCGGCCAGGCGCTTCTGGAAGTCGTCGCGCTCGATCAGCCGCGCGACCGTCGTCTGGGCGAGCAGCCCGAGCAGCTCCTCGGGTGCCATCCGCAGCCACTCGCTGTTGAAGCGCACCTCGGTGCGCTCGCGGTCGAGCACCTTGAAGGCCTGCTCCTGGTAGGTCGCCGCGTTGGCCTCGATCTCCTCGGGCGAGGGCAGCGGCCGTTGCGCCGAGCGCCCGCTCGGGTCCCCGACCCGAGCCGTGAAGTCGCCGACGATCAGCACCACCTGGTGGCCGGCCTGCTGGAACTCGCACAGCTTCTCGAGCACGACGGTGTGGCCGAGGTGGATGTCGGGCGTGGTCGGGTCGATGCCGAGCTTGACCCGCAGGGGCCGATCGCCGGCGAGCTGCTCCTCGAGCCTCCCCGCCGGCAGCACGTCCACCGTATTGCGCGTCAGGTCCGGGGCCGCCATCGGGCGCAATGCTAGACTGCCGCACTCTCTTGGCGGGCGAACGCAGCAAGCCGCGCCTGAAGAAGCTGCGCATCCTCTTCGTTCTTCTGGGGCTCGGCATCCTCGGGCTGGTCTCGACGGTCTTCGGAATGATGGCCGCCGTCTCGCAGGATCTGCCCGCGATCTACGACTTCGCCCAGTACAAGACGGCGAAGAACAGCGAGGTCTACGACGCCTCCGGAGAGCCGATCGGCACCCTGACCAGCGATCAGAACAAGATCCTGCTCACCTCCGGCCAGATCTCCCCGAACGTGAAGAACGCCGTGGTCTCGATCGAGGACGCCCGCTTCTACGAGCACAACGGCGTCGACTTCCAGGGCATCGCCCGCGCCCTGGTCAAGGACGTGCTCAGTCAGAGCGCCGCCCAGGGCGCTTCGACGATCACCGAGCAGTTCGTCAAGAACGCGCTCGAAGCGCAGGGCAGCCGCACGGTCTTCGAGAAGTTCCGGGAGGCGGCGCTCGCCTACCGCCTCGAGCGCCACTGGAGCAAGGACAAGATCATCACCGAGTACCTCAACACGATCTACTTCGGCGAGGGCGCCTACGGGATCGAGGGCGCCGCGCGCACCTACTTCGGAGAGGCCCACCCCGGCTGCGGCACGCCCTCAGAGCCCTGTGCCTCGGTGCTCGAGCCGTGGGAGGCCGCGATGCTGGCCGGGGTCATCGCCTCGCCCTCCGCCTACGACCCGAAGATCTACCCGGAAAACGCGCTCGCCCGGCGCAATCTGGTGCTGGAGAAGATGTACGAACAGGGCTACATCATCCAGGAGCAGTACGAAGAAGGCAGCCAGCAGGCGCTCCCTGCCCCCGCCGACATCAATCCTCCCCGGCTCGAATCGAAGGCCCCCTACTTCACCGCCTGGCTGCGCCAGCAGCTGGTCGAACGCTACGGCGCCGCCAAGACCTTCTTCGGTGGGCTGAAAGTCAAGTCGACCCTAGACCTGCGCCTGCAGGCGGCCGCCGAAGAAGCGGTCCGCTCCTACATGGGCTATCTGCCGGCAACGGCATCGGTCGTCGTGCTCGACAACCACAATGCCGGCGTCAAGGCGATGGTGGGCGGTCCGAACTTCGAGACCAAGCCCTTCAACCTCGCGACCCAGGGCCACCGTCAGCCCGGCTCCTCGATCAAGCCCTTCACGCTGATCACCGCCCTCGAGGAGGGAATCTCTCCCTACACCACCTATGAATCCGCGCCCCAGGAATTCCACTTCGGCAAGCACGGCCAGGAAACGTTCGTCGTCCACAACGACGAGGACTCCTACCTCGGCTCCTGCGACATCATCTGCGCGACGACCTACTCCGACAACTCGATCTACGCTCAGCTCGGCCTCGAAGGGCTGAAGGGAAAGACGGTCCAGGACCGGACCCACTCGATCGCGGGGACGATCCACAAGCTGGGCTACGCCGACCCGATCTCGACCAATCCGGCGATGGTGCTCGGCGGGCTGACGGTGGGCGTCACGCCGCTCGGCTGGACCTACGCCTACTCGACGATCGCCAACGACGGCGATCGCGTCAGCGGCACCCTCGCGGCGCGGCCGGGAGACAGCCCGGTCGCCTACACCCAGGTCACCGACTGGGACGGACAGACGATCAAGGGCGGCGACAACGACTCGCTCCACACTCAGGTCGTGAGCGAAGGGGTCGCCAAGGAGGCGAAGGGCATCCTCGAAACGGTCGTCAGCAACGGCACCGGCACCCACGCGCAGATCGGCGTCTCGGGCCAGTGGGGCAAGACCGGAACCACCGAGAACAACGGCGATGCCTGGTTCTGCGGCGGCATCGAAGAAGTGACCGCCTGCGTCTGGGTCGGATACGCGGACACGACCACGCCGATGACGACCCTCTACAACGGCGGTCCGGTGATGGGCGGCACCTTTCCGGCGCTGATCTGGTCGAGCGTGATCTCGGCCTGGCAGGAGATCAGGGCCGAACGCGCGGCCGAAGCAAAGGAAGGGCGACGCGGGGACGGATCTGCCGGCGCGGGCACTCCCTACGTGCCCTCGCCTGGAGGCGAAGCCGAATCGTCCGAACCGGCGCCGAGCGAACCCTCGGAACCGACCCCCGAAGCGCCGCGGCCGGAAGGCGCCGAACCGGCGGAACCGGCGGCGCCCGAAGCGGCTCCGGCCGGCGCGGGCGGCGGCGTCACCGCCGGCTGACAAACTGCATCAAATTCCCACTCTGGCAGATAGGGAATTTGATGCAGTTCGGGGATGGGGGCGGGAGACGTGCGGGTTGCCGGCGAGGGTGAAGCGCCAGGGGCGATCGACCGCCTTGGTGATGCCGATTCGCGGCCCGGTGAGGATCTCTCCGTCCCAGGCGTCGTCGCGCGGTAGGAGCAGGAAGGGATCGCGACTCAGGTCGGCGTCGTTGTCGGCGAGGCTCACGCCCAGCGCCTCGGTCAGCTTGCCGGGTCCCGAGCAGAGCTGGTCGTCTGAACGAACGCCGCGGCGGGCGCGCATCTCGTCGAGGCCGTCGGCCGGTTCAAGCGCGCGAATCAAGACCGCGGCGGCCTCGCCCTCGGGTTCGGCGACCGCATTCAGGAGCGAATGGATCCCGTAGGAGAGGTAGACGTAGGCTCGCCCGGGCGGACCGAACAGCACCTCGGTGCGGTCGGTGCGCCCGACGTTAGCGTGGCAAGCCGGGTCGTCGCGCTCATAGCTCTCGGTCTCGACTATGACGCCGCCGCAGCCCCTGTAGAGAAGCCGACAGCCGACCAGTTCGCGGGCAACCAGGTGCACAGAGCGGTTGAAGAACTCTGCCTCCAGGCGCTTCGTTGAAGCCTTTTGTGCGCTCACCGTCGAAAAGTCTTCAACGAGTCCCGGCGCGCCCATCTCATCCTCGCTCTTCGAGCGCTCTCGCCTTGACTGCGGCTAGGGTCGCCTCCGCCTCGGCGAGCTGCTTCTCCAGGGCGCTCGACGACGTCCCGCCGGCGATCCGCTTCGACTCCAGCCAACTGCTGCGCCGCAGGACCTCGTAGTAGGCGTCGCCGAGGTGCTCGGAGGCGGCGCCCAGCTCCTCGGGCGTCAGCTCGGAGAGCGACTTGCCCTGCTCGACCGCGGTCCGGACGAGCCCGCCGACGACACCGTGCGCCTCGCGGAACGGGACGCCACACCGCACGAGCAGATCGGCGACCTCGGTGGCGGCGAGCATCTCGTCGCCCGACGCCGCTTCGAGCCGCTCGCGATCGAACTCGATCCCGGCCAGCATCCCCCCGGTCGCGTCGAGGCAGCCCTCGATCGTGTCGATCGCGTCGAAGAGCGGCTCCTTGTCCTCCTGCATGTCCTTGCCGTAGGTGAGCGGCAGGGCGTGCATCGTGCCAAGCAGCGCCGCGTAGTCGGCGGCCACCCGCGGGCTCTTCGCCCGCAGCAGCTCCGCGGAGTCGGGATTCTTCTTCTGCGGCATGATCGAGGAGCCCGAGGAGAAGGACTCGTCAAGCTCGCAGAAGCCGAACTCGCTGCTCGACCAGATCACCAGCTCCGAGCCGAGGCGCGAGAGGTGCATCGCGCAGGTAGAGGCCGCCGCCAGGTAATCGAGGACGAAGTCGCGGTTGGAGGCGCCGTCGATCGAGTTGTGGCTGACGTGCTCGAAGCCGAGGTCCTCGGCGACCGCCTCGCGGTCGAACTCCCAGTTGACGCCGGCGAGGGCACCCGAGCCGAGCGGCATCACCGAGGCGCTGTCGAGCGCGAACTGGAAGCGCAGCACGTCGCGGGCGAGCATCCAGAAGTAGGCGAGCAGATGGTGCCCGAGGTAGACGGGCTGGGCCCGCTGCAGATGGGTGTAGCCGGGCATCGGCCAGTCGCGGTGGCGCTTGGCCAGCTCGAGCAGCCGCTCCATCGCCGCGCCCGCAAGCTCGATCGCACGCAGCGAGTGCGCCTGCACGACCATCGCCACGTCGGTGGCGACCTGGTCGTTGCGCGAGCGCCCGGTGTGCAGCTTGCCCGCCAGCGGGCCGATCTCCTCGCCGAGCAGCCGCTCGACCGCCATGTGGATGTCCTCGTCGGCCTCCTCGAACTCGAAGCCGTGCTCGCCCATGCGCGCACGCACCCGCTCGAGGCCGGTCTCGATCCGGCCCAGCTCCTCGTCGTCGAGGACGCCGAGGTCGCGCAGCGCGCGGGCGTGCGCCTGCGACTGGTCGATGTCGTAGGGCGCGAGGCGCCAATCGAACTCGATCGAGCGATTGAGCCGCCAGAAGCGCGGGTCGGGATCTTTGCGGAAGCGTGACATCAGCTCAGGGATCGGGTGAGAGACTCGCACACGAGGTCGACCTGCGACTCGCTCATCGAGGGGAAGAAGGGAAGCGCGAGCGAGCGAGCCGAGACCGCTTCGGCGACGGGGAACTGCCCCTCGCGGTAGCCGAGCTCACGCAGGTGGGGCATCAGGTGGATGCAGGGCAGGTATGGCTTGCTGGCCACGCCCTGCTCGGCGAGCGCCGCGATGACGCCGTCGCGGTCGACGGCGGTCGGCAGCTGGACGACGTAGACGAACCAGCTGCGCCGCTCGGGGGCACGGCCGGGCCCGGGCAGGATGAGGTCCTCGACTTCGAGCGCACCAAGCCGGTCCGCGTAGAGGTCCGCGATCCGCTCGCGCGCGGCGAGCATCGCGTCGAGCCTCTCGAGCTGGGCGACGCCGATCGCGGCGGCGATGTCGGAGAGCCGGTAGTTGAAGCCGAGCCCGCCATGGTCGAGCCAGCCCATGTCGACCGCGCGCGCCTGGTTGCGCTCGCTGCGCAGGCGCTCGGCGACCTTCGGGTCGGAGGGCACGATCATCCCCCCCTCCCCCGTCGCCAGCTGCTTGTTGGCGTAGAAGGCGAAGGTCGCGAGGTTTCCCCGGGCGCCGACCCGCTCGCCCTCGGCGTCGACGGCGCCGAGCGCCTCGCAGGCGTCCTCGAGGACGCCGAGGCGGCGCTTCTCCGCCAGCGCCTCGAGCGCCGGCATCGCCGCCGGGTAGCCGAAGATGTGAACCGGCAGCAGGCCCACGGTGCGCTCGCCGGCCGCAGTGGCGGCCGCCGCAGGGTCGATGTTCAGGGTCACCGGGTCGATGTCGCAAAAGACCGGCCGCACACCCTCGTAGAGCAGGCAGTTGGCCGAGGCGACGAAGCTGAACGGGGTGGTCACGACCTCCTCGCCGGCGCCCCAGCCGAGCGCCCGCACGCCGAGGTGCAGCGCCGCGGTGCCGCTGGAGACGGCGACGGCGTCATCGACGCCGAGCCAGGTGGCGAAGTCGCGCTCGAAGCGCTCGAGCATCGGGCCGAGCGAGAGCCGTCCGGAGCGCAGCACCTTGAGCGCCAGCTCCTCCTCGCGCGCGCCTATCTCGGGTTTGGCGAGCGGGATCATCTGGGCTGGAAGGCGTACTCCAGTGAGTCGACGAGCGCCTCCCAGGAGGCGTCGATGATGTTCTCCGAGACGCCGATCGTCCCCCACTCGCGCTCGTGGTCGGTGGACTCGAGCAGGACGCGGGTCACCGCCCCGGTCCCGTGGCTCTCGTCGAGGATGCGGACCTTGTAGTTGGTCAGCTCGATCTCGGCGAGCTGCGGACGATGCGCGGTGATCGCCTTGCGCAGCGCCTTGTCGAGCGCGTTGACCGGGCCGTTGCCGACGGCCCAGCAGACGTGGCGCTCGCCGTCGACGTGGACGCGGATGGTCGCCTCCGTCTCGGCCTCGCCGTCGTCCTTGCGCGAGGTGATCACGCGGTAGCTCTCCAGCTCGAAGAGGGGCGCATAACTGTCCGCGGCGCGGCGCAGAAGCAGCTCGAAGGAGGCGGGCGCCGCCTCGTAGTGATAGCCGCGGTGCTCGCGCTCCTTCAGCGCCTCCACCGCGCGGGCCGCTGCCTCGTCGTCGAGCTCGAGGCCGGCGTGCTCGGCGGCGCTGCGGATCGTCGCCTTGCCGGACAGCTCGGAGGCGAGGATCGCCCGCTCGTTGCCGACCTCGGCTGGATCGAGGTGCTCGAAGGTGCGAGCGTCGGCGGCGACCCCCGCCGCGTGCATGCCCGCCTTGTGGGCGAAGGCGTTGCGGCCGACGTAGGGCCGGTTTGGGTTCGGCGTCACGTTGCAGAGGTCGTCGAGGTAGTGCGAGGTCGACGTGAGGCTCGCCAGCTGCTCGTCGGAGACGACCTCGAAGCCCATCTTCAGCTGCAGCGCCGGCAGGATCGAGGCGAGGTTGGCGTTTCCGCAGCGCTCGCCGTAGCCGTTGACGCAGCCCTGCACGAGGCGGGCGCCGGCTTCGACCGCGGCGAGCGAATTGGCGACCGCACACTCGGCGTCGTTGTGGGTGTGGATGCCGATCTCGACCGAGTCGCCGATCGCCTCGACCACGGCCGCGGTCGCCTCGCCGACGAAGCCCGGCAGGCTGCCGCCGTTGGTGTCGCAGAGGGTGACGTTCTCGGCGCCCGCCTCAGCCGCGGCGCGCGCGCACTCCAGCGCGAAGGCCGGATCGTCGCGGTAGCCGTCGAAGAAGTGCTCGGCGTCGAAGACGACGCGCTTGCCGGCGCCCTTGCAAAAGGCAACCGAGTCGCGGATCATCGCCATGTTCTCGGCCTCGGGCACCCGAATCACCTTCTCGAGGTGCAGGCGCCAGCTCTTGCCGACCAGGCAGACGACGGGGGCCACCGACTCGACCAGGGTCGTCAGCGCCGGGTCTTCGGCGGCGGCGAGCCCGCCGCGGCGCGTCATCCCGAAGGCGCTGATCGTGGCGTTGGACAGCTCCAGCTCACCGAGCCGCTCGAACAGCTCGGCCTCCTTCGGGTTGGAGCTGGGGAAGCCGGCCTCGACGAACTGCACGCCGAGGGCGTCGAGCGCCTGGACGACCTTGAGCTTCTCGCCCACCGAGAGCGACATGCCCTGCCCGCCCATGCCGTCCCGCAAGGTGGTGTCGTAGAGCTTTACCTGTGTCATCTGATGCCTTTCGCTGCGCGAGGGGATCGGGGGAGGGCCTTCGCGAAGGCCCGGGCGCACGGCGTCGCCGCACCGGCCGCTAGGCGGCTGCGGTAATTCGCCCGATCGGCTCGAAACGCAGGGACATCAGGACTTGACCTTACTCGGTTCGTCCGCCCCGGTCGAGACCTGCAAGAAATCCAACCACTCGAGGTACTCCTCGGCGCGGCCGTGGAGAGCATCGTCGAACTTCTTCTGGATCACGCGGGTGATCTCGCCCGGCTCGCCCAGGTCGTGGCCGTCGATCTCGCGCACCGGGACCAGCTCGGCCGCGGTGCCGGTGAGGAAGAGCTCGTCGGCGAGGTAGAGCTCGGCGCGGGCGATGTCACGCTCTTCGACCCCGTAGCCGAGGTCGCGCGCGATCTGCACCACCGAGGCACGGGTGATCCCGTCGAGGATCGCGTTCGTGTGGCCAGGGGTGATCAACACGCCGTCGCGCACGACGAAGACGTTCTCGCCGGTTCCCTCCGAGACATGCCCGTGCTGGTCGAGCAGGATCGCCTCTTCGTAGCCGGCCTTCTGCGCCTCGGTCTTGGCGAGGATCGAGTTAAGGTACTGGCCGGCGGCCTTGGCGTGCGGGATCAGACTCTCGCCGGAGATGCTGCGCCAGGAGGAGATGCCGGCCCGAATGCCGTCGCGCTTGCCGTCCTCGCCGAGGTAGACGCCCCATGGAAAGGTGGCGATGATCACGTCGACCGGCGCGTCGGTCGCGAAGAGCCCGAGGCTGCCGTAGCCGCGGAACGCTAGGGGCCGGATGTAGCAGGAGGCTAGGCCGTTGCGGTGGATCAGCTCGCGGGTCGCCTCAGCTAGCTCGGCGGGCGAATAGGGAAGCGGCAGGTAGTAGAGCTCGGCCGACTTCTCGAGGCGCGTGAGGTGGTCGCCGTGCCGGAAGATCGCCGGCCCGCGCTCTGTCTCGTAGCAGCGGATGCCCTCGAAGACGCCGGTTCCGTAATGCAGGCCATGCGTGAGCACGTGCACCTTGGCGTCCTCCCAGGGCACGAACTCGCCGTTTTGCCAGATTAGGTCCGCCGTATCCATTTCGTGGAAGTATGCCCGATCAGAGCGCGGCGATGACGGCGTCGGCGATCTCGGCGGTGCCGACCGAAGCTTCTCCTGCGGGAGCGAGATCGGGAGTGCGCAGGCCAGCGGCGAGGACGGCGTCGACGGCGCCCTCGATGCGAGCGGCGTCAGTGGGCCGGTCGAAGCCGTGGCGCAGCATCATCGCCGCCGAGAGGAAGGTGGCGAGCGGGTTGGCGACGCCCTGGCCGGCGATGTCGGGGGCCGAGCCGTGGACGGGCTCGAAGAGGCCGGGGCTGCCGTCGGCGCCGAGGCTGGCGGAAGGAAGCATTCCAAGCGAGCCGGTGAGCATCGCCGACTCGTCGCTGAGGATGTCGCCAAAGAGATTCTCGGTGACGATCACGTCGAAGTCGGCCGGACGCGAGACGAGCTGCATCGCGGCGTTGTCGACCAGGAGGTGGTCGAGCTCGACGTCGGGGTAGGCGGGGGCGACGAGGCCGACGACCTCGCGCCAGAGCCGCGAGGTCTCCAGCACGTTGGCCTTGTCGACCGAGGTGACGCGCGGCGTGCGATCGGTCCCCTCGGCGCGGCGCCGGGCCGACTCGAAGCCTACGCGGGCGATCCGCTCGATCTCCGCGACCGTGTACTCGCAGGTGTCGTGCGCCGCGTCGCCGTCGCGGCCGGAATCGCCGAAGTAGATGCCGCCGGTCAGCTCGCGGACGACGAGCAGATCGGTGCCGGCGATCCGGTCCTCGCGCAGCGGGCTGGCGCCGACCAGCGCCGGGCTCGGCCGCACCGGGCGCAGGTTGGCGTAGAGCCCCATCCCCTTGCGCAGGCCGAGCAGCCCCTGCTCGGGCCTGGGCGCATTCGGATCGGTCGTGTCCCATCTCGGCCCGCCGACGGCGCCGAGCAGGACGGCGTCGGCAGTGCGGCACGCTTTAAGCACCTCCTCGGTCAGCGCCGTCCCATGCTCGTCGATCGAGCAACCGCCCATCAGGCGCTCGCTGAACTCGAACTCGCCCAGCCCCTCGAGCACGCGCCGCGCCGCGGCGACGATCTCAGGCCCGATCCCGTCGCCCGGCAGCAGGACTATCCGCGGTCGCTCACTCATGGGACCGGCACTCTACGCACGCCCGGCATGGACGTGCCGTGCAGGGAGTGACATTTCAGGCACTTACAGACCGGCACGTCTGGCGGCGATGTCAGAGCGCGGTCGTGGCCGGCCCGCGATCGGCGCCGCCCGACTGCTCGAAGGCGTCGATCGCGGCGACGTTCTCGAGCGTGATGCCGATGTCGTCGAGGCCGTTGAGCAGCCGGTGCTTGACGTCGGGCTCGACCGCGAACTCGAAGACGCCGGCGGCGCAGGTGACGGTCTCGTCGTCGACGTCGATCCGCGCCTCGCCCGCCTCGGCGACGGCGCGGCAGTGCTCCTCGTCGAGGATCGCCGGCAGCAGCCCGATCTTGGTGCAGTTGGAGTAGAAGATGTCGGCGAAGGAGGGCGCGATGATCGCCTGGAAGCCGAAGTCCTCCAGCGCCCAGGGAGCATGCTCACGCGAGGAGCCGCAGCCGAAGTTGCGGCCGGCGACCAGGATCGGGTTCGGCTCGAGCTCGATCTCCCCGGAGCGCAGCCAGTCGTAGAAGAGGAACTCGCCGAAGCCGGTCCGCTCGACCCGCTTGAGGAACTGCTTGGGGATGATCTGGTCGGTATCGACGTCGGCACGGTCGAGCACCGACACCTTGCCCTCGATGATGTCTACGGGTCGCATCGCTAGCTCCAATCCCTGATGTCGACGAAGTGTCCCTCGATCGCCGCGGCCGCGGCCATCCTCGGGCTGACCAAATGGGTGCGTCCGCCCTTGCCCTGACGCCCCTCGAAGTTGCGGTTGGAGGTCGAGGCGCAACGCTCGCCCTCGATCAGGGTGTCCGGGTTCATGCCTAGGCACATCGAGCAGCCGGCCTCGCGCCATTCGAAGCCCGCCGCACGGAAGACCTCGTCGAGCCCCTCCGCTTCGGCGTCGGCCTTCACCTGCTGGGAGCCGGGCACGACCATCGCCCGCACCGTGCCGGCGACCTTGCGGCCGTCGACGACCTCCGCCGCCTCGCGCAGATCCTCGATCCGTGAGTTGGTGCAGGAGCCGATGAAGACGCGTTCGGGCGCCACCTCGGTCATCGGGGTCCCGGCCTCCAAGCCCATGTAGGAGAGGGCGCGTTCGGCGGCCTCGCGGTCGGCCGGCGAGTCGATCTGCGCCGGGTCGGGAACCCTCTCGGAGACGCCGACGACCATGCCGGGGTTGGTGCCCCAGGTGACCATCGGCGAGATCTCACCGGCATCGACCTCGAACTCGCTGTCGAAGCGCGCGCCCTCCTCGGTCCGCAGCTCGCGCCAACGCGCCATGGCGGCGTCGAAGTCCGCCGGCGCCGCCGGGCGCCCGCGCACCCACTCGAAGGTCGTCTCGTCGGGGGCGATCATGCCGGCGCGCCCGCCGCCCTCGATCGTCATGTTGCAGACCGTCATCCGGCCGGGCATCGAGAGCGACTCGATCGCCGGGCCGGCGTACTCGACCGCGTGGCCGACCATGCCGCCGGTGCCGAGCCGGCCGATCGTCGCCAGGATCAGGTCCTTCGGCGTGACGCCCACGCCGAGCTCGCCCGAGTAGGAGATCCGCATCGTTTGCGGCCGCTTCTGGACCAGGCACTGCGTCGCCAGCACATGCTCGACCTCGGAGGTGCCGATCCCGAAGGCGAGCGAGCCGAATGCCCCGTGGGTCGAGGTGTGGCTGTCGCCGCAGACGATCGTCATCCCCGGCTGGGTGACGCCCAGCTCCGGCCCGATCACGTGGACGATCCCCTGCCGGTCGGAGCCCAGCGAGTAGAGCGGGACCCCAAACTCCTCGCAATTGCGCTCCAAGGTCTCGACCTGGATCCGTGAGAGCTCATCGGCAATCAGTCGCGCCGCCTTGGTGCCGTCGGTCGGCACGTTGTGATCGGCGGTTGCCAGCGTCTTGTCGGGCCGGCGAACCCCGCGGCCCGCCATCCGCAGCCCGTCGAAGGCCTGCGGCGAGGTGACCTCGTGGACGAGATGGAGGTCAATGTAGATCAGGCCGTCGCCAACCTCGTGGGCGCTCCAAAGCTTGTCGAACATCGTCTGCGGCATACCGTCAGCTCCTCCTCAGGCCGGCCGCGATGACACCCAGGAAGCGGGTGGGCTCGCTGCCTTCGTTCTCGAAATGATGGGGCAGGTCGGCGTCGAAGGTGACGCTGTCGCCCTCCCCCAGCTCGTATCTGGTTCCGTCGACGACGAGTACCAGCGTGCCCTCGAGGACCACCGCGGTCTCGCGGCTCCCGGGCTCGTGCATCGGCGGGTCGCCACGACCGCCGGTGGCGGCCCCGGCGTCGAGCGTGTGCAGGGACACGTCGGCGCGCTGTCCGGGCAGCGGCGGCGTCAGCTCCTCGAAGCGGTGGCCACCCCGCCTCAGGGTGCGGCGCTCGCCGGCGCGGCTGACCGCGACATGCTCCCCCTCGTCGAGGCGCAGCAGTTGCGACAGCGTCAGCTCGAGACCGCCGGCGATCTTCGCCGCCACCGCCAGCGTCGGGCTGGTCTCCCCCCGCTCCACCTGCGAGAGCATCGGCGCGCTGACGCCCGACCGCTCGCCCAGGTCACGCAGCGAGAGGCCCATCGCCTCACGCAGGGCCCGCACACGGCTCCCGACTGCCGGGACATCGGCCGCAACGGGCCGCTTCTCAGCTACGGGAGCGTTCATTACGTTCGTACGTTATCACATACAGCTCAGAGATCCTCGACGACCTCGCGCTCGATCGCGGCGACCTCGTGCTCCAGGTCTTCGAAGACCTGCTCCTCGAAGAAGGTGATCTGGGCGGCGACGCAGGTGAGGTAGATCGCGGTCGCGGTGAAGCCCGCCAGCGGCCAGGCCGCCGCGCCGTCGACGAAGTGGGCGACGAGCGAGGCGGCGCCGATCGAAGCGGCCACCGGGACGAAGTGGAAGCTCCCCCAGAGCACCGGGTGGCTGGTGGCGCGGGCTTTGACGCTCGGGTTGCTGCGAAAGGCGAGGGCGCCGACGACCGCGAAGGCGGCGACGGCGCCGGACATGAAGAGCAGCGCCTCGACGGTCGTCGGGACGCCTCGGGCGTGGATCAGGACAGCGCCCGTGGTCCAGACCGTCAGCGTGTAGCCGTAGGGGCCCGCGCTCGTCCCCACCGCTTTGCGCAGCCCGTGCCGGTAGCGGTGGCGCAGCGGCGGAGGTGCCATCGTCCGCTCAGGGACCGGGAGTGCGCTCCACCGCCGCCTCGGCGGTGGCCGCCTCGGCCTCGCGGATCGCGGCACCCTCGAGGGCGTTCGACAGAGCCCGCACGTAGGCGCGGGCCGAGGCCTCGAGGATGTCGGTGGCCACACCCTGTCCGGTGGCCAGGCGCCCTGCGGCGCGCAGCATCACCGTCGCCTCGCCGAGCGCGTCCTCGCCCCCGGTCACCGCCTCCACCGTGTACTGGCGCAGATCGCACTCGGTCTCGGTCGCCTTCTGGATCGCGTGGAAGATCGCGTCGACGGGCCCGTCGCCGCTCGACTCCCCAACCGCCTCCTCGCCCGACGGCATCCGCACCGCGACGGTGGCCAACGGCTCGCGCCGCGAGCCCGCAGCGACCTCGAACCAGGCCAGGTCGTGGGTGTCCGCTCTGTCGCGCATCTCGTCGGAGACGATCGCCTCCAGGTCGAGCGCGGTCACCTGCTTCTTGCGGTCGGCGACCTCCTTGAAGCGCTTGAAGGCGGCATTCAGGGCGTTGCCCTCGACCTTGAAGCCCAGCTGCTCCAGCGCGTCCCGCAGGGCGTGGCGGCCGGAGTGCTTGCCGAGCACGATCGAGTTCGACTCGAGGCCGACTTCGGTCGCGTCCATGATCTCGTAGGTGGTGCGCTCCTTCAGCACGCCGTCCTGATGGATGCCCGACTCGTGGGCGAAGGCGTTGCGGCCGACGACCGCCTTGTTGGGCTGGATCGCGTAGCCGGTCAGCCGCGAGACCATGCGGCTGGTGCGCGCCAGCTCGCGGGTGTTGATCCCCGTGGTCAGACCGTGCACGTCCTCGCGAGTGCGGACCAGCATCACGATCTCCTCCAGCGAGCAGTTGCCCGCTCGCTCGCCGATGCCGTTGACGGCGCACTCGACCTGGCGGGCACCCGCCAACACCCCGGCGTAGGAGTTGGCGACGGCCAGCCCCAGGTCGTCGTGGCAATGGACGGAGGTCTCAACCTCGCGCAGCCCTGGCACCAACTCGTAGAGGCGACGGAAATAGTCCGCGTACTCCTCGGGCGTCGTGTAGCCGACCGTGTCGGGAATGTTGATGACGGTCGCGCCCTCCTCGACCGCGATCGCGCAGACTTCGGCCGTGAACTCGACGTCGGCGCGGGTCGCGTCCATCGGCGAGAACTCGATGTCCTCGCAGTAGGACTTGGCCAGAGCGACCGCGGCGCGCGCCTGTCCCTTCACATCGTCGCGGTCGGTCTGCAGCTGGTGCTCGATGTGGATGTCGGAGGTCGAGATGAAGGTGTGGATGCGGGGTCGCTCCGCGTCTTTGATCGCGCCCCAGGCGGCGTCGATGTCGGCCTTGTGGGTGCGGGCCAGACCGCAGATCGTCGGCCCCTCGACCTGGCGGGCGATCGCCTCGACCGCCTCGAAGTCGCCGGGCGAGGTGATCGGGAAGCCGGCCTCGATCACGTCGACGCCCAGGCGGGCGAGCTGCTGGGCGATCTCCACCTTCTCGGCGGTGTTGAGCGAGATACCGGGCGACTGCTCCCCGTCTCGCAGTGTCGTGTCGAATATGTGGACGCGATTCGCGTCGTTTGCCGGTGACACAGTTTCCTCTCCTTCTCTACTTCGCTTGAATGACCTTTTCTCTCGCGGCTATCGCGCCGCCCAGCGCTATTCCCCCCGAGGGGGGAGGAGAAGGAGAAGCGCCAGGCTGTCGAGCCGGTGCGTCATTCGCAGCCTCAGCTTAGCGTAGGGTGGCGACATCGCAAGCGAAGCCGCGCCCAGCTCGATCTCGCGCTCCACCTGGTTTGCCCTCTTCGCGATGGGCGTCGCCGTCGTCGTCGTCGCCAACGACTTCTCCGCGATCAACGTCGCCCTGCCGCGGATGGAGCGGGACTTCGACACCAACGTCAACACGATCCAGTGGGTCGTCAACGCCTACGCGCTCACCTTCGGAGTGCTGATCGTCACCGGCGGCCGGCTCGCCGACATGTTCGGCCGCCGCAACGCCTTCTTCCTCGGCGCCGCGATCTTCGCCTCGATGTCGGCGCTGGGGGGCGCCGCCCAGACCGAGACCTGGCTGATCGTCGCCCGCACGCTGATGGGCATCGGCGGAGCGCTGATGTGGCCGGCGATCCTCGGCATGACCTACGCCCTGCTGCCCGAAGACAAGGCGGGGCTTGCCGGCGGCATCATCATCGGCGCCGCCGGGCTCGGCAACGCGGTCGGCCCGCTGATCGGCGGCGTGCTCACCGAAGAGCTGAGCTGGCGCTGGATCTTCTTCCTCAACGTCCCGATCGCGATCTTCGGCATCCTCGTCACCTACCGTCTGGTCAGGGTGGCCGAGCCCGAGCCGAGCGATCGAAGGATCGACTACACCGGGATCACGGTCCTCTCGCTGGGCCTGGTCTCGCTCCTCGTCGCCCTCGACCAGATCGACGACTGGGGCTTCGGCGATCCGCGGGTGATCGGCCTGCTCGTGCTCGCGGCGGCAATGCTCCTCGCCTTCGTGCCGGTCGAGCGGCGGGCCGGCGCCGGCGCCCTGGTGCCGCGGGAGGTGATGGCCAACGAGAGCTTCCGGGCCTCCTGCCTGGCGATTCTCTTCATGTCGGCGACCTTCTTCGCCGCCCTCCTCTACCTGCCGCAGTTCATGCAGGAAACGCTCGGCTTCACCCCGTTGGAGGCGGGCCTCGGCATCCTGCCCTTCCTTGGCGTCTTCGCCTGCGTCTCCTTCGTCGCCGGGCCGCTTTATGAGCGGTTGGGCGCGAAGCTGCTGGTTTCGGTCGGCGCCGCCTGCATCGCCATCGCCCCCTTCGTCTTCTCCCTGGTCGGCAACGACTCCGGCTACGGGTCGCTGATCGCCGGGATGGTCGTGCTCGGGATCGGAATTGGCAGCTTCTACCCGACCGCGACGACCGCCGGCGTCACCTCGGTCGACGAATCGCAGACCAGCCTCGCCGGCGGCATCATCTACATGTTCCAGATCGCCGGCGGCTCGGTGGGGCTCGGGTTGACCACGATGGTCTTCTCCTCACAGGCTTCGTTCGTCGACGGGGTCGACGCGGCCTTCCGGCTCGACGCGGCGCTCTCTCTGGTCGGCTTCCTGATCGCGCTCTTCTTCGTCGGCGGCCGCCTGGTGGGACGAGGCCACCCCGCCGCGGACTCCCCATCCGCCTGATCGACGCGGGCCGCCCTCCTGGCTATGCCGAGATGACGTTGTGCCCCGGACCGCCGCGCAGGACGTCGCGCCCAGGGCCGCCGCGCAGGGTGTCGTTCCCGCGTCCGCCCTTGAGGACGTCGCGCCCGGGACCGCCGTAGATCGCGTCATCCCCTCCGCGGCCGATGAGCAGGTCGTTGCCCGGGCCGCCGACGATCATGTCGTTGCCGCCGCCGCCGCGCAGCTTGTCCCGCCCCGGGCCGCCGTGGAACGTGATCGGCACCTTCACCGCGCGCGAGACGGCGACCGAGTCGTCGTGACCGCCGCAGTTGACGATGAAGCCGGCGATCCCCGGGGCTTCGCAGATCAACTCGTTGGCGTTTTCCGGCGCGTTCTTGCAGATCGTGCCGCCGACCTCGAGCGGCGTCGCCGAGTCGATCACGTAGCTGTAGCCGTCCGGGGTCAGCCAGATACGGATCTTGTTCTGGGCCGAGCCGCCGGCGAGGACCACCGTCGTCGACGCCGACGCCGTTTCGGCGTGAGCGGGGAGCGCGGCGACCAGCGCCAGCAGGGCAAGCGAGGTGACGAGCTTCTTCTTCATCGCGGGGCGCCTCGACCGAAGCGAAGACCTAGCCTGGAAACAGCACTACCTTGCCAACGTTGCGGCGTTCGGCGATGAAGCGGTGCGCGTCGCCGGCGCGGGAGAAGGGGAACGACTCGGCGATGACGGGCTCGAGACGGCCCGCCTCGAGGTCGGCCATCAGTGGCTCGGTCAGCCGGTCGAGGTTGCCCTCGCGGTCCCACCACTTGAGCATGTTGAGGCCGAAGACGCCCTTGTTCTCGTTCATCATCGTCAGGCTCCTCCACCAGGGAATCGTCGCCAGCGGCATCTTCGCCAGGGCTTTCAGCGTTGCCGGAATGTCGCGGCCGCGCTCGTTGGTGGACTCCGAGAGCCCGTACATGACGAGCCGACCGCCGGGCCGCAGCAGCCGGTAGTCCTTGCGGAAGGAGGTCGGCCCGAGCGCGTCGATGACCAGGTCGACGCCCTCGCCGCCGGTGATGCGCATCACCTCGGCCTCGAAATCGAGGTTGCGGTAATCGATCGGATGCGCGACGCCCTGGGCGCGGATCGCCTCGTGCTTGGACGCCGAGGCGGTGCCGAAGATCTCCGCGCCCGCGTTGCGCGCGATCTGGGTGGCCGAGATGCCGACGCCCCCGGCCGCCGCGTGGATCAACACCCGGGTGCCCTCACGCAGGCTGCCGACGACGACGAGCGCGGCGTAGGCGGTGCCGTAGTTGACCGGAAAGGCCGCCCCCTGCTCGAAGCTGAGGCGCTCGGGCAGCGGCAGCGCCTGCGACGCGGGGACGACGACCAGCTCGGCCTGGCCGCCGAATCGCGTGCCGGCAAAGACCCGATCCCCGACCGAGAAGTCGTCCACCCCCTCCCCCACCGACTCGACCTCGCCCGCGACCTCGTAGCCCATCACGCAGGGCGGCTTGGGCGCGTCGGGATAGAGGCCGACCCGGGCCATCGTGTCAGCGAAGTTGATCCCCGCCGCCCTGACCGCGATCCGAATCTCACCGGGCCCGACCGGCGGGTCGGGCCGCTCCTGGACCTGGAGCACCTCCGGCCCGCCATGCCCCGTCTGCACAAGCGCCTTCACCGGCGCAGAGGGTACTTGCAGACGAAGTGACGGGCCTTCCATCCCTCACCGACTACGCAACGTTTACGCTGCATCCTTCTGTATCGTGGCCTAACGATCAATCGCCCTCATTGCCCCCCTCCCCAGGTTCAGCGTCGAGCGACAACCTGGAGAAAGGAGGAGGCAATGCTGGAACTCGTATTGATCGCTGGAAGTATAGCCGTCGCAATCGATGCCTCAGAGATCGACGGCGCGGCCGACGGCGAAGCCGTCGAGCTCGAGAATGCGGGCTATCGTCGAGTCGTTGACCGGCGCGTCGGTGGTCAGCGCCATCACGGCGCGGTCGCCGTCCTCCTCGGCGCCGACCGCGGCGGAGACGATGTTGACGCCCTCCTCGCCGAAGATCGTGCCGACCCGGCCGATCATGCCCGGGCGGTCGGCGTAGCGGAAGACGGCGAGATGCTCGGCGAAGGGCAGGTAGAAGCTCTCGCCCCAGAGCGAGACGAGGTAGGGCTCGTTGCGCGGGCCGACTCCGGTGCCGGCGGCCTCGATCTCTTCCCCGGCCGAGAGCAGGGAGACGGTGACCAGCTCGGTGAAGTCCTCCGACGCCGACTCGCTGGTCTCGGTCAGGTCGATGCCGCGTTCCTCCGACAGCTGCGGCGCGTTGACCAGGTTGACCGGCTCCTCGGTGTGGCCGGAGAGGATGCCGACGAGCACGGCGATGCCGAGCAGGCGCGTGTCGTGCTGGGCGAGTTTGCCGCGGAACTCGACCGCGACACGGTCAATCGATCCCGGCGCGAGACCCTCGGCAAGACGGCCGAGCTTTTCGCAGAGCGGGACGAAGGGCGCCAATGCCTCCATCTCCTCGGGGCGGACGGCGGCGATGTTGACCGCGTTGGTGACGACGCCCCCGGTCAGCGCCGCGGTCACCTGCTCGGCGGTGACGATGCCGGCCCGATCCTGCGCCTCGGCGGTCGAGGCGCCCAGGTGCGGCGTGACGACGACGTCGGGGCGGGCGAAGATCGGGTGCTCGGTGAACGGCTCGGCGGGGAATACGTCGAGCGCCGCGCCGCCGACCTTGCCCGACTCGAGGCCGGCGAGCAGCGCGTCGAGGTCGACCAGCTCGCCACGGGCGCAGTTGACGATGCGCACGCCGTCCTTCATCGCGGCGATCGCGTCGGCGTCGATCAGGCCGATCGTCTCCGGCGTCTTCGGCACGTGGACGGTGACCACGTCGGCGCGCTCGAACAGCTCCTCGAGCCGCGAGACGCCGTGGACGCCGAGCTCCTTGAAGCGCTCGGCCGAGACGAACTTGTCGAAAGCGACCACCTCCATGTCGAAAGCCTGGGCGCGCTTGGCGACGAGCTGGCCGATGCGGCCGAAGCCGACGACGCCGATCGTCTTGCCGTAGAGCTCGGCGCCCTTGTACTTGGCGCGGTCCCAGCGGCCGTCGACGAGCCCGCCGTGCGCCTGCGGCACGTTGCGGAAGAGCGCCAGCGTCAGGGCGATCGTGTGCTCGGCTGCGGCGACCGAGTTCGATTCGGGCGCGTTGGCGACGACGATCCCGCGACGAGTGGCGGCGGGGATGTCGACGTTGTCGACTCCCGTGCCGGCGCGGCCGATCACCTTCAGGTTGGTCGCGCGCTCGATCAGCTCCGGCGTCATCTTGGTCGCCGAGCGGATCAGGATCGCGTCGTACTCGCCGATCTTCTCGGCCAGCTCCTCGTCGGACATCTCGAGGCCGAGGTCGACTTCGAAGTTCTGCTTCAGCAGCTCGACGCCGGTGTCGGCGATCTTCTCCTTGACCAGGACCTTCACGCGCGCACCCCCTCGGCGTTCTCGACGACCCAGTCGATGCAGGCGGTGAGGGCTTCCACGTCGCTGGGCTCGACCGACGGGAACATCCCGATCCGCAGCTGGTTGCGGCCGAGCTTGCGGTAGGGCTCGACGTCGACGATGCCGTTGGCGCGCAGCGTCGCCGCGAGGGCGGCGGCGTCGACCGAGTCGTCGAAGTCGATCGTGCCGACGACCAGCGAGCGCTTCGCCGGGTCGGCGACGAAGGGCGCGGCGAAGTCGCTCGCCTCTGCCCAGCCGTAGAGGTGACCCGAGGAGGCCGATGTGCGCTGGACGCAGAAGTCGAGACCGCCGCCGGCGAGCATCCACTCGACCTGGTCGGCGAGCAGCAGCAGGGTCGCCAATGCCGGTGTGTTGTAGGTCTGCTCCTTGCGCGAGTTCTCGAGCGCCGTCTGCAATGAGAGGAAGGCCGGCTGCCAGCGGCCGTCGGCGCCGTCGAGCTCCTCGATCCGGGCGATCGCGGCCGGGCTGAGGGCGGCGAGCCAGATGCCGCCGTCGGCGCCGAAGGCCTTTTGCGGCGCGAAGTAGTAGACGTCAGCCTGGTTCGCGTCGAGCGGCAGGCCGCCCGCGCCCGAGGTCGCGTCGATCAGGACGAGGGCGTCGCCGGCATCGACGGGCCGCCCGACCGGGACCATGACTCCGGTCGAGGTCTCGTTGTGCGCCCAGGCGATCACGTCGGCGTCGGTGTTCCCGCGCGGGGCCGGGGCGTCGCCGGGCTCGGCCTCGACCAGGATCGGGTCGGCGAGGAACGGCGCGCCGGCCGTCACCTTGGCGAACTTCTGCGAGAACTCGCCGTAGGTCAGGTGCAGCGCCCGCTCGCGCACGAGCCAGGCGGCGGCCGCGTCCCAGAAGGCGGTCGTGCCGCCGTTGCCGAGCGCGATCTCATAGCCGTCGGGAAGTGAGAAGAGGTCGCCGAGGCCGCCGCGCACGCGGGCGACGAGGTCGCGCACCGGCTTCTGCCGGTGCGAGGTCCCCATCAGCTTCGACTGCTCGGCGAGCCGCGCCAACGCCTCCGGGCGCACCTTCGACGGGCCGCAGCCGAAGCGCCCGTCGGCCGGCTTCAGCTCTGCGGGGATCTGGGCAGCGGTCTCGGTCGTCACGGGACGCGACAGGTTATTAGGCTGCTCGGCATGAGCGAGACCAGCGAGACAACCGTGACCGAGGGCGACGGCTACGCCGTCGCCAACCTCGAAGATCTGGGCGAGGGCTACGGCTTCCGCAAGATCCGCAAGGAGCTGGGCGTCTCCGCCTTCGGCGTCAACGCGATCGTCCTGCCGCCCACCTACGAGACCGGCCGGCACTTCCACGACGAGCAGGAGGAGCTCTACTTCCTGCACAGCGGCCGCATCGCGATCGAGTTCGGCGACGGCTCGACCCATGAGCTGGAGGCCGGTGGCCTCGCCCGCGTCGACCCCTCCACCATCCGCAAGATCAAGAACCTCAGCGACTCCGAGGACGCCGTCTACGTCATCGTCGGCGGCAAGGACGGCTACGTCGGCCGCGACGGCAAACTGCCCGAGGGCGAGACCCGCTTCGGCGCCGACGGCCCACCCGGGGCGTAGCGGACCTTTGCCGCGCAGTGCGGTCGATCTCGGCTCGCAGACAGGGCACGCAATCCAACTCAGTCATTCCACCCGTTCGCTCGGGCGGCAGCTTCGTAGCTGACCAAGTCGATGACAAAGGGCCATGACAACTCCAACCGGTCTCCGACTTGACGCGCCGCGGTGTTGAGTGCCCAATGGCTACCGGGGCTCATATCGATCCCCAACCCCACTTCCAATGTCCTCTGTGGGCCCCCCTGGATTGGCAGCGAGAGCGAAGGAACAAAGAGGACTCCCAGCGGTTGCGACTGGAATCGATTGCCAAATCGCTCAAGCAATGTGTGAAAAGCCAAGGGTGCATGATCAACCAGTTCCGCAACCTCGATCTCGCTGCCGTATAGACGATAAGCGGCTTGCAAAACAGTCGTTTGGTTGAGGCTTGAACCTATTGCAAGGACTACAAAGTTATTTTCTCTCACACGCTTGGTGGCGAGGTGCAGGTCGGGGGCATCCCCAAATCGGAGAGTCGCGAAATCATCGGAGCGAAGCATCGCCTCTTCGGCATGCTTCGGACGTACAACTCCGCCGCTGAGCGCTTCGAAAGCCTTGCGGCTCAGCTCGTCGATTCTCTCCGGCGGCTCACTATTTTCGGCGATCACAGCCTCGATTGCCGCCTCAAGTTCTTTGGCTGTCTGAGCTGGAAGGGGTGTCTCATTTCCCATCTGCCGTCTCCTACCCTTGCGCACTCCCGTGATTTGCATCATTGCACCGCGAAAGGTCAGCGAGTTTCAACCCGCTGGATGGAGGGCGGCGGCACTCATCTCCCGGGAAGCACGCGAGCGACCGAGGACGACGAGAAGCGCCGGGGCCGAATCAGGGGGAGTCCCTCTACATGAAGCTCATGTAGGAACGCTTGAACCCCGGGTGACGACCCAGCTGCGCGACGGCTTCAGGGAGAGGGGCTCCCCCTGATTCGGCGCTAAAACTCCTGGTCGATCCAGGGCATCTTGTCGCGCATCTCCTTGCCGACGCCCTCGACCGGGTGGTTCTTGCCCTCCTCGCGCATGCGGGAGAGGTTCTCGCCGCCGGCATGGTTCTCGGCGATCCACTCGCGGGCGAACTCGCCCGACTGGATCTCGGAGAGGATCTGCTTCATCGCGGCGCGGGAGTCGTCGCCGATGACGCGCTTGCCGCGGGTCATGTCGCCGTACTCAGCCGTGTTGGAGATCGAGTAGCGCATGCCCTGGATCCCCTTCTCGTACATCAGGTCGGCGATCAGCTTCAGCTCGTGCAGGCACTCGAAGTAGGCGAGGCGCGGGTCGTAGCCGGCCTCGACCAGGGTCTCGTAGCCGGCCCGGACCAGCTCGCTGGCGCCGCCGCAGAGCACGGCCTGCTCGCCGAAGAGGTCGGTCTCGCACTCGTCCTTGAAGGTGGTCTCGATGATCGCGGCGCGGCCGCCGCCGATCGCCGAGGCGTAGGCGAGGACGAGGCCGTGGGCGTTGCCGGTGGCGTCCTGGTGGACGGCCATCAGACAGGGAACGCCGGCGCCTTCCTCGTACTGGCGGCGGACGAGATGGCCGGGGCCCTTGGGCGCGACCATGCCGACGTCGACGCCGGCCGGAGGCACGATCTGCTCGAAGTGGATCGCGAAGCCGTGGGCGAAAAGCAGCAGGTTGCCGGGGGCGATGCCGTCGGCGATCTCGGCCTCCCAGATCTCGGCCTGCTTCTCGTCGGGCAGGAGGATCATCACCGCGTCGCCGCGACTGGCGGCTTCGGCGACGTCGAGCACCTCGAGCCCGGCCGCCTCGGCCTTGGCGCGGCTGGAGGAATCGGGGCGCAGGCCGACGACGACGTCGACCCCCGAGTCCTTCAGGTTGAGAGCGTGAGCGTGCCCCTGGGAGCCGTAGCCGAGGATGGCCACGGTCTTCCCGTCGAGCAGCGAAAGATCGGCGTCTGAGTCGTAGAAAATGTCCTGAGGGTTGTCTTGTGCCATAGGCGGGCGACTCTAGCGGAGGGCGCGCCGCATCAGCTTGCCCGAGGGGGTGCGCGGCAGGGCCGAGGCGAGCTCAACCCGCTTCGGCACCTTGAAGCCGGCGAGGAACTCCGCGCAGTGGCGGCGCAGGTCGTCGGGGGTGACCGCCGAGCCCTCGGCGAGGACGACGATCGCCGTCACCGCCTGCTGCCACTCGGGGTCCTCGCGGCCGACCACGGCGGCGTCGGCGACCTCGGGGTGGAGCAGCAGCACTTTCTCGACCTCGGCGGGGACGACGTTCTCGCCGCCGCTGACGATCATGTCGTCGATCCGGTCGTCGACGAAGAGAAAGCCTTCCTCGTCGATATGACCGAGATCGCCGGTGTGCAGCCAGCCGTCGGCGTCGGCCCGCCCCGGCGCCACCGTCGGCCCCTGGACGAGGATCTCGCCGTCGACGATGCGCAGGTGGGTGGTGAGCAGCGGCCGTCCCGCCGAGCCGAGCTTGCGCCGCGCGTCGGCTGGCGCCAGCGTCGTCACCTGCGAGCAGGCCTCGGTCAGGCCGTAGGTCTGGACGACCGTCGCGCCGCGGCCGAGCGCCTCCTCCAGCGGCTCCTCAGGGACGGGGCCGCCGCCGATCAGCAGCGCGCGCGGGCCGGATAGATCGGCGCCGGCCTCCAGTAGCCGGGTCAGCATCGTCGCGACCAGCGAGACGACGGTGATGTCGTCGCCTTCCAGCGCCGCGGCGACGCGATCGACCTCGAAGCCGTCGTGAACCACGGCCGTAGTCCCGTAGATGACCGAGCGCATCACGATCCCCAGGCCGGAGATGTGGCTCAGCGGCAGACAGCAGAGCCAGCGGTCCTCGGGCTCGACACCGATGTTGAAGCCGGAGGCGACCGCGCTCCAGAGGAAGTTGCCGTAGGTGAGGCCGACCGGGTCCGGAGCGCCGGTGCTGCCGCTCGTCATCACCTTGCAGGCGAGTTCGTCCATGTCGTGCTCGCCGAGCAGAGGCATGTCAGCCTCGGTCTGGGTCAGCTCGCCGGCGTCGTCGAGGTCGACGGCGACGTCCTCGGCGGCGATCGCGGCCGCCCGCTCCTGCGCCGAGAGCTTCGGCCCGAGCGGCAGCAGGACAGCGCCGAGCTTCATCAGCGCGTGGACGAGGACGACCTGCTCGCGGCGCGGGTGCATCGTCATCGCCACGGTCGAGCCGCGGCGGACGCCGTAGGCGGCGAGGCGGCGCGCGACCCAGGTCGCCTCCGCCTCGAGCTCGGCGTACGTCACCGTCGAGCCATCGGCAACGAGGGCCGTGCGGTCGGGACAGCTCTGCGATCTCTGGGCCAGCCAGTCGTCGAGTTTCATCGGCGGGATATCGTGCGCATCATGCCCCAACGCCACAAGCAGGCACCTGCCGATGAAACCCTGTACGCGCCGATCGAGTGGAAGCCGTCCGGCGAGTACGAGGACATCCGCTACGAGACTGCCGACGGGATCGCGAAGGTGACGATCGACCGGCCCGAGGTGCTGAACGCCTTCCGGCCGCGGACGCTGGTCGAGGTCTCGGCCGCGCTGGAGCTGGCGCGCGAGGACACCGAGGTCGGCGTGATCATCCTCACCGGCGAGGGCGAGGACGCCTTCTGCTCGGGCGGCGATCAGCAGGTGCGCGGCGACAGCGGCTACATGGCCGAGGGCGCTGCGGTCGGCCGTTTCCACGTCACCGACCTGCAGGTGCAGATGCGACGCCTGCCCAAGCCGGTGGTCGCGATGGTCGCCGGCTGGGCCGTCGGCGGCGGCCACGTGCTCCACGTCTGCTGCGACCTGACGATCGCCGCCGACAACGCCCGCTTCGGCCAGACCGGGCCGCGGGTCGGCTCCTGGGACGGTGGCTTCGGCGCCTCGCTGCTGCGCGACCTGGTCGGGACCAAGAAGGCGAAGGAGCTTTGGATGCTCTGCCGGCAGTACGACGCCGAGGAGGCGCTCGAGATGGGCCTGGTCAATACGGTCGTGCCGATTGCCGACCTCGAGCGCGAGACGGTCGCCTGGTGCCGCGAGATGCTCGCCATGTCCCCCTTTGCGCTGCGCCTGGTCAAGGCAAGCTTCAACGCCCACGAGGACGGCTACGCCGGTATCCAGCAGCTCGCCCACGACACCAACCTCCTCTTCTACGGCAGCGAGGAGGCGGCGGAGGGGCGCGAGGCGTTCAAGGCGAAGCGGCAGCCGGACTTCGACCAGTTCCCGAGGCGGCCATGAGGATCTGGGTGATGGCGGCACGGCCGCGGACGCTGCCGGCGGCGGTGGCCCCGGTGCTGGTCGGGACCGCGGCGGCGGTCGAATGGGCCGGGCGGCTACCGCGCGTGGGCGCGTTTTTCGCCGCCCTGGTCGGCTCGATCTTCATCCAGATCGGGACGAACCTGGCGAACGACTACTCCGACGCGCGGCGAGGGGCCGACACGGCCGATCGACTGGGGCCGGTGCGAGTCACATCGGCCGGCCTGGTGACGCCGCAGCGGGTGCTCAACGCGACCTGGATCGCCTTCGGCATCGCGGTCGCCTGCGGCATCTACCTGGCGGCCGTCGCCGGGATCGTGATCCTGTTGATCGGCGCCGTCTCGATCGCGGCCGGCGTGCTCTACACGGGCGGCCCGCGGCCGTACGGCTACGCCGGCCTCGGCGAGGTCTTCGTCTTCCTCTTCTTCGGCCTCGTCGCCGTCAACGGCTCCTACTACGTGCAGCTAGAGCGGCTCGACGCGCTGCCGCTCGGCCTCTCGATCGCAGTCGGCTTCCTCGCCACGGCGATCCTCGTCGTCAACAACGTGCGCGACGTCGAGACCGATCGCCGGGCCGGCAAGATGACTCTGGCGGTGCGGATGGGCCGCGAGCAGGCGGTCGTCCTCTACCGCAGCCTGGTGCTGGGCGCCTTCGTCGTCTTGCCGATCGCGCTGATCGCCGGTGGCGGCAGCGCTCTGCCGCTGATCGGCCTCCTTGCCCTGCCGATGGCGATCGGGCCGATGCGGACGATCACCAACCGCAGCGACGGCCCCTCCCTCAACGGCGCCCTCGCCGCGACCGGCGCCCTGCTCGCGGTCTTCAGCCTGCTCGTCTCGGCGGGCCTCCTCCTCGCCAGCTAGGCCGAACTGCATCAAATTCCCACTCTGGCAGGAAGGGAATTTGATGCAGTTCGGGATGATGGGGTTGTGAGGATCCGGTCGCTGGAGGTCACCCCCTACGCGTTGCCGTTCCGCGAGCCTTATGTGACCGCGCGAGGCCGGATCGACCGGCGCGAGGTGGCATTGCTGCGCGTGCGGGACGACGAGGGTCGGGTCGGACTGGGGGAAGCGGTGCCGCTCTCGATGCGGGGAGGGGCCTCGCTGGCGCAGGTCGTCGCCGAATTGGAAGCGCTCGGGCAGCGCGCCTCGCTCGATGAGGCGACACTGCGTGGCGACGCTGTCGGGCTCTCGGCGCCGGCGCGCAGCGCGGCGCTGACGGCGCTGCTCGACCTGCGCGGTGGGGCCGGGGACTCGCAACCGATCGAGTGCAATGCGACGCTCGTCGCGGGCGAGCCTGCGGCCGTCGCAGACGACGCCCTCGCCTGGGCCGCCGAGGGCTTCTCCAGCTTCAAGCTGAAGCTGGGGGCCGGCGACGACGTCGAGCAGGTTCATGCCGTGCGCGAGGCCGTCGGCCCCGAAGCGCGGATCCGCATCGACGCCAACGCTGCCTGGGACGTCGCGACCGCGAAGCGCACGCTCGCCGAGCTCGAGCAGTTCGACGTCGAGCTCGCCGAGCAGCCCGTCGCCGGGATGGACGCGCTGGCCGAGGTCGGCGCCGCCACCTCGATCCCGATCGCCGGCGACGAGAGCATCGAGAGCTGCGCCGACGCCGAGGAAGCCGTCCGTGTCGGAGCCTGCGACCTCGCCGGCGTCAAGCTCTCCAAGGTCGGCGGTCCCGAGGCCGCGATCGAGATCGCCGAGGTGATGCCGTGCTTTCTCTCCAGCGCCCTCGACGGTCCGGTGGGAATCGCCGCCGCCGCGCAGGTGGCGCAGACCCTGGACGCGCAGGGCGGCGACGGGCCTCGCCTCGCCCACGGCCTCGCCACCCAGCGCCTCTTCGCCTCGACCGTCGCCTCGGTCGAGTGCGAGCTGCGCGACGGAATGCTCCACCCGCCCGCCGGCCCCGGGCTCGGCGTCGAGCTCGACGAGGACGCGCTGCGGGCGCACCGGCTTTAGGTTCTCGGCGTGGATACGACCAACGCGAACACGGCCCTCGCCTCGGCCTTCGTCGAGGAGCTGGCGCGCGGCGGCCTCCGTCACGCCGTGGTTTCCCCCGGCTCGCGCTCCACCCCGCTCGCGGTCGCGCTCTGGCGCCAATCGGAGATCGACGTCACGGTGATCGTCGACGAGCGCTCGGCCGGCTTCTTCGCCCTCGGCGCCGCGCAGGCAAGCGGCCTGCCGGTGGCGATGCTCTGCACCTCCGGCACGGCGGCGGCCAACCTGCACCCGGCGATCTGCGAGGCCGACGAGTCGGCGATCCCTCTGCTGGCGCTGAGCGCCGACCGCCCGCCGGAGCTGCGCGGGATCGGCGCCGGGCAGACGATCGACCAGCTGAAGCTCTACGGCTCGGCGGTGCGCTGGTTCTGCGAAATCGGCACGCACGACGCCGACAACGACGGCCTCCTCCACTACCGCTCGGTCGCATGCCGAGCGCTCGCCGCAGCCAGGGGTCAGACCCGGCCCGGCCCAGTCCAGCTCAACCTGCCGTGGCGCGAGCCGCTCGCGCCAGTGCCGGTCGAGGGGGCGGTCACGGCGTCCGACCCGCTCGCACTTGGGGGAAGGGGCGACCGCCCGCTGACTGCCGCCACCTCGATCGACCGCGAGCCATCGGCCTTCCTGCTCGATGAGATCGCCGGCCACATCGGCGACGCCCGCTCCGGCGCGATTGTCGCCGGCCGCCAACTCGACCCCGAGCTGCGCGAACCGCTCGCGCACCTCGCACGCGCCGCGGGGTTCCCGATCCTCGCCGAGCCGACCTCGCAGCTGCGCTGCGGACCGCACGACCGCTCGCACGTCATCTCCGCCTACGACCTGCTGCTGCGCGACGAGGACTTCGCCGGCTCGGTCGTACCTGACCTGATCCTCCGTTTCGGTGCGACGCCGACCAGCAAGCCGCTGCGCGCCTGGATGGCCGCCTCCGGCGCCGACCAGATCGTCGTCGACCCCTTCGGCGGCTGGGACGAGCCGACCAACCGGGCGGCCGCGATTGTCCGCGCCGACCCGACGGAGCTGGCCGCGGGCTGGGCCACCCGCCTCGAGGGCGCAGACCGCGCTGCGCCGCAGCGCTGGCTCGACGCCGAGCACGCCGCCCGCGCTGCGCTCGTGGCCGCGCTGGGAGAGCTCGACGAGCCCTCGGAGCCCGCCCTTCATCTCGCCCTCGGCGACGCCCACCGCGACGGCGACCTCGTCTACACCGCGTCGAGCATGCCGATTCGCGACCAGGAGGCGTTCCTGCCGCCGGGAGAGACCGACGCGCTCTTCCTCTGCAACCGCGGCGCCAACGGCATCGACGGGCTGGTCTCCTCCGGCATCGGCGCCGCCCACGCCAGCGGCCGGCCGACGACGATCGTCACCGGCGACCTCGGGCTCCTTCACGACATCGGCAGCCTGGCCTCCCTGCGCGACGTCTCGACCCCGGTCCGCATCGTCGTCGTCGACAACGACGGCGGTGGGATCTTCGGCTTCCTGCCACAGACCGAAACGCTCCCGGCGGCCGAGTTCGAGGCGCTGCTCGGGACGCCACGCGGGATTGACACCGCCAAGGCCGCCGACCTCTTTGGCGTCCCCCACCGCGACGTCGAGTCGCTCGGCGCGCTCCCGGACGCGCTCAGCGCCGGAACCGCAGTGATCCGGGTCCGGGTCGATCGCGCCGCGAACGTCGGGCTGCACAGCGAGCTGGCAAAGGCCGTCGCCGATGCCATCGCTGCGCTGAAGCGATAGCCACTACCCTCGTTGCATGGAAGGAGAGTGGGGCGCGCGGGTGCACTCGCTGGACGCCCTGCGCGCCTCGGCGATGATGCTGATCGTTCCGGCGCACATCTGCAGCCTGATCGCGATCAACGGCGAACCCGGCACCGTCCTCACCGGCATCGGCTGGGCGATCCACCTGTTCCGACTGCCGCTCTTCTTCGCGATGTCGGGCTTCTTCTTCAGCCTCGTCTGCGCGCGGCGCGGCGCCCGCGCGACCCTCCGTCGGCGGGCGGTCCGCATCGGCGTGCCCCTGGCCGTCGGCATGGCGGTGCTGGTGCCGCTGCTGATGCTGCTGAGCCAAACGACGGAGGTCTCGATATCGACCGTCGGCCCGGCGGAAAGCACGTTCGGCCTGGCCCCCTCATACCTCTGGTTCCTCTGGTACCTGCTGCTCTTCGACGCCTGCGCGCTGCTGCTGCTGCGCTTCGCGCCAGGGCTGCTCGCGCGCGTGCGCGGCGGCCTCGCGGGGGCGATCGGGAATCCGATCGGCGTCGTCCTCCTCGCGATCCCGACCGGCCTGCTGCTCCTCGGCCAGTCCGAGTGGATGCCGGTCGCGCCCGGTGGCTCGCTCGTCATCGACCCGGCGCTCTTCGTCTATTACGCGACCTTCTTCGCCCTGGGCATGGCCCTCCACTCGGCTCCAGGCAGGCTCGATTCCGTCGCGGGGCAGTCGAGGGGATGGGGCGTCGCCGCCCTCGCCAGCGGCTCGGTCGCGCTCGCGCTATTCACCCTTCACAACAGCGGCGACCCGGGCGCGACGGTCCACGTGGTCGCGCTGCTCGCCCTCGGCCTCGCCACCCTGACCAGCCTGCACGCCCTGCTCGGGCTCACCACGCGGCACCTCAACGTCGAACGGGCGCCCGTCCGCTATCTCTCGGACTCCTCGTACTGGATCTACCTCTCGCACCTGCAGTTCCTCATCCCGCTGCTGGCGGTGGCACTGGCAATGGGCGTCCCCTGGCCGGTGGCGCTGCCCACCCTGACCGCGGCGACCCTGGCGCTGACGATCGCCACCTACAGCCTCTTCGTCCGCTACACGGCGATCGGCCTCGTCCTCAACGGACCTCGCACGCGCCCGCCTGTCATTCGGACAACAGGGGCAGCAGCGCGTCCAGCTTGACCTCGGTCTCGGCCAGCTCCGCGGCCGGGTCGGAGCCGGCGACGACGCCGACGCCGGCATAGAGGCGAGCCTCACGGTCGCGCAGCAGGGCGCTGCGCAATGCGACGCAGAATTCGCCGTCTTCGGTCGCGTCCATCCAGCCGACCGGGCCGGCGTACCAGCCGCGGTCCATCTGCTCGAGATCCTCGATCGCCGCCGTGGCCACCGGCCACGGCTCGCCCCCGACGGCCGGCGTCGGGTGCAGCATGCCCGCCAGCTCGACCGCCGAATGCGGCTCAGCGAGCTGGGCGACGATCGGGGTCGCCAGGTGCTGGATGTTGGCGACCTTGACGATCTCCGGCTCCTCCGCAGCCTGCACCCAGACCGAGTGCGGCCTCAGCGAGTGGGCGATCCGCTCGGCGACGATCTCCTGCTCGCGACGGTCCTTGTCGCTGCGCAGCAGCTGCTCGCCGAGGTGGTCGTCGACGGCGGGGTCGGAGCTGCGGCGGGTTGAGCCGGCCAGTGCCACCGTGGAGACGCTCGCGCCCGAGCGGCGCAGGAGCAGCTCCGGGCTGGCGCCGACGAAGGCCGCCTCACGCGTGCCGCAGCAAAAGCAGAAGCAGGCGGAGAACTGCTCGCGAAGGGCACCGAAGATCGCCGCCGGGTCGTGGGCCGCGGGCGCCCTGACGAGCACCTCGCGGGCGAGCACGACCTTCGACATCTCCCCCGTTCCGATCCGCTCGGTCGCACTGGCGATCATCCGTTCGAAGTCCTCCGGCGGCCGCACGCTGGTGATCTCCGATCTCGCGGTCGGATGCGGATCGAGCATCGGCATGGGCGCGACACGCAAAGCCGAGAGGCGGGTCTCCAACTCAGCCGCCTTCTCGCCGGCGTCGTCACCGGGGCGAACCACCGCGTTGAGCGTTAGATAGGTGCGCTCGCCGCTGCGACAGATCGACAGCTCCGGTAAAGCGAGCGAGGCCGACGGCAGCGAGGACCAGGGCGACGTGCCCCCGCCCTCCGGGGCAAAGGCGAAGCCGCCGACCCAGGCCGCGCCGGCGCCGGCCGGCAGCCCGGGGGGCTCGTCGCTGACCGTCTCCGCGGCGAGGCACTCACGGGCAACGTCGCGGAAACGCTCGGGCCCCCGCGAGCGGGCCTCGTGCGCGACGCCGAGGGCCGCAAGCGCGAACCCGCGATCGGGCTGCTCCCAGCAGAACCACCGGTCGGAGGCCAGCCGCGAGGCGAACACGGCGGCGGCGGGGTCGACATCGTCGATCGGCACCGTTACCGAGACGAACGTCTTTCGCCCGCGAAGGAGAGCCCGCTCTACAGCCCGGCGCAGGCGCCCGGCCAGGTCCTCGCGAACGACCTCAGTCGCCGCCACGCCCGATCGCGATCTCTCCCGTTCGGACCATCTCGATCAGGCCGTGGGGGCGGACCATCCGCTCGAAGGCCTCGATCTTGTCGGCCGAGCCGGTGACCTCGATCGTCATCGTGCGCCGTCCGACGTCGACGATTTTGGCGCGGAAGATCTCGGCGAACTGGATGATCTCGGCGCGGTTCTCGACCACGGCGGATACTTTGAACATCGCCATCTCGCGGGCGACCGTCTCCTCCGGCTCCATGTCGCGGATCTTCAGCACGTTGACCAGCTTGTGCAGCTGCTTGGTCACCTGGTCGATCGGGTGCACGGCGCCGTCGAGTGTGAGCGTGATCCGCGAGATGCTCGGGTCGTCGGTCGGCCCAACCGCCAGCGTGTCGATGTTGAAGCCGCGGCGCGAGAAGAGGCCGGCGACGCGCGCCAGCACGCCCGGCTTATTCTCGACCAGGATCGAGAGGATGTGCTTGCGTCCGCTGAGCTGACCGGGGACGCGCAGCTCCTCGAGCTTCACCACCTGCGGGGTGCCGGCCTCCATCAGCCCACCATGTCCCTGGCCGCGGCGCCGGCGGGGATCATCGGGAAGCAGTTCTCCTCGGGCGAGACGCGCACGTCGAGCAGCACCGGCCCGTCGGTCTCCAGCGCCTTGACCATCGTCTTCTCGAGGTCGGCGGAGTCCTCGCAGCGCATCCCGATGGCCCCGAACGCCTCGGCGAGCTTCACCCAGTCGGGGCTGGGGCCCATCTCGACCGAGCTGTAGCGGCGGTCCCAGAACAGCTCCTGCCACTGGCGGACCATGCCCATGTAGCCGTTGTTCATCAGGAAGACCTTGACCGGGATGTCCTGCGAGACGCAGGTGGCGAACTCCTGGCAGTTCATGATCAGGCTGCCGTCGCCGGCTACGCAGACGACCGTCTCGTCCGGGCAGGCGACCTTGGCGCCGACCGCCGCCGGCAGCCCAAAGCCCATCGTGCCGAGCCCGCCGGAGTTGATCCAGCGGCGCGGCTCGTCGAAGCCGTAGTACTGCGCCGTCCACATCTGGTGCTGGCCGACGTCGGAGGTGACGATCGCGTCGCCCTTCGTCGCCCGGTACAGCGCCTCGATCATGAACTGAGGCTTGATCTCGCCGTCCTTGCCCTCCTCGTAGCGCAGCGGGTACTCCTCTTTCCAGGCGTCGATTTGCTTCCACCAGGCGTCGAGGCGCGCGCTGTCGGTCTGCAGGGCGCGGTACTCCCGGGTCAGCTCGGGCAGAACCAGCTTGGCGTCGCCGACGATCGGGATGTGCGCGGGGACGTTCTTGGAGATCTCCGCCGGGTCGACGTCGATGTGGATGAACTTGGCGTGCGGCGCGAACTCCGAGAGCTTGCCGGTGATGCGGTCGTCGAAGCGGGCGCCGATCGCGACGATCAGATCGGACTCGTCCATCGCGTAGTTGGCGGCGCGAGTGCCGTGCATGCCGAGCATCCCCAGCCAGCGCTCCCCCGAGGCCGGGTAGGCGCCGAGCCCCATCACCGTCGAGGTGACCGGGAAGCGGTCGGCGGCAACCAGCTCGCGCAGCTCCTCGGAGGCGTTGGCGTTGACCACGCCGCCGCCCGTGTAGAGAACTGGCTTGCGAGCGTTCGCCAGCGCCTTGGCGGCGATCCGCACCTGCTTGACGTTGGGCGCGCTCGGCGGCTTGTAGCCGGGCAGCTCAACCGGTTCGGTGCGAGCCTCGTAGTCGATGTCGGCGCGCGAGAGATCCTGCGGGATGTCGAGCAGGACCGGGCCCGGGCGGCCGGTCGCGGCGACGTGGAAAGCCTCGTGCACGTACTCGGGGATCTGCCGGGGATCGGTGACCGCGAAGGAGTGCTTGACGAAGGGCAGCGTCGCGCCGAGGATGTCGGCCTCCTGGAAGCCGTCGGTGCCGATCAGCTCGGTGCGCACCTGGCCGGTGATGAAAACCGTCGGCACCGAGTCGAGCATCGCGTCGGCGATCGCCGTGACGAGGTTCGTCGCGCCCGGACCCGAGGTTGCGAACGCAACCCCGACTTTGCCCGATGCCTTGGCGTAACCCTCGGCGGCGTGACCTCCCCCCTGCTCGTGGCGCACCTGGATGTGCCGGAACTCGGCATCGACCAGTGCGTCGTAGGTCGGCAGGTTCGCCCCACCGGGAATCCCGAAGACGTGTTTCACGCCCTCGGCTTTGAGGCTCTCCATCAGCGCGTCGGCAGCTCGCATCGTGGGGGCGATGCTACCAGTGGCCTCGTGCTCACCATGCAGGGGAAACGCTCTGGTGGTTGGCGCGCGGGTCCTGTCACGGCGGCTTTCCCCCATGTGCTCGGACGTGCCGTGCCAGAGGTGCCTTTTTAGGCACTGAGGGACCGGCACGTCCTGCGCTATGGGGGACCCCCTGCCGCCGCGCCACCCGCGCGAGAAAGGTCAGCGAAGTTCCCTCACATGGCTGCGCAGCTCGAAAAGCTCGTGTGACCTGGCGCGACTGACGTCCGGTTGGACCGCTCCTCGCCAGCTACAGCTGGACGGGCGTGCCGGGGTTCCAGCGCGTGTGGGGGTCGATCGAGCTGGCGATCACGCGGTCCTTGTGGCGCTCGATCGCGTGGATCACCGACTCGATCAGCTCCTCGCGCAGGAGGGTGGGCTCGAGGCCGAGGTCGAGCAGCTTGGTGTGGATCGCGTTGTAGTAGTGCTCTTCCTTCTCGACCCGCGGGTTGTCGTAGTGCTGGATCTCCACCGCGTAGCCGAGGTGCTCGCCGGCGTGCTTGACCAGCTGGGCCAGCTCCAGCACCGAGAACTGCTCGGTGAACTGGTTGAAGACGCGGAACTCGCCCGCCTCGGCCGGATTGAGCGCCGCCAGCTCGACGCACTGCAGCGTGTCGCGGATGTTGAGGAAGCCGCGGGTCTGGCCGCCGCTGCCATAGACCGTGAGCGGGTGGCCGATCACCGCCTGCACGCAGAAGCGGTTGAGCACGGTGCCGAAGATCTCGTCGTAGTCGAAGCGGGTGATCAGACGCTCGTCCCGCGCGGTCTCCTCGGTCTCGATGCCGTAGACGACACCCTGGTTGAGGTCGGTGGCACGCAGGCCCCAGGTGCGGCAGGCGAAGTGGATGTTGGTCGAGTCGTGGACCTTCGAGCAGTGGTACAGCGAGGCTGGCAGCTTCGGGTAGGGCAACGTGTCGCGACGACCCTTGTGCTCGATCTCGATGTAGCCCTCCTCGATGTCGATGTTGGGCTGGCCGTACTCGCCCATCGTGCCGAGCTTGACCAGATGGCACTCGGGCACGTGGTCGCGGATCGCGAAGAGCAGGTTGAGGTTGCCGATCACGTTGCCGAACTGGGTCTCGACCGCCTTCTCGCGCGAGGCCATCGAGTAGGGCGCCGACGCCTGCTGGCCGTAGTGGACGACGACCTCGGGCCGCGTCTCGGCGACGACGCCGTCGAGGAAGTCGCCGTCGTCGACGGTGCCCGCGAAGCTGCGGATCTCGCTGCCCCCAAGGGCGCGCCAAGCCTCGATGCGCTCGTCGAGGCCGCGAATCGGGGTCAGTGAGTCGCTGCCAACGCTCTCGACCCAGCGCCGACGGACGAAGTTGTCGACGACGGAGACCTCGTGACCGCGGGAGGAGAATCGGAGGGCCGTCGGCCAGCCCAGGTAGCCGTCGCCCCCAAGAATGAGAACGCGCATCGTCGCGGCAGCGTAGCGGAGTCGCCGGCCGTGCCCGTGTGCTGAACGCACATACACTGCCGCCGTGAGGGAGCGCCTCGAAAGCGCCTGCGGGGGCCGAGGCCGGGCCCTGGCTCTCATCGCGATCTTCCTCCTCGGGCTGGGACTGCGCCTGGACTACGCGATCCGGGCCCCAAACCACCCGGTCGACGACGCCCGCGCCTACGCTCGGATCTCACGCGCCCTGTTCGACGGCGAGGGGTTCACCCAGGGCCAGGGGCCGGGATACCGCCATCTGCAGCCGGCGTCGAACTACTCCCCCGGCCTGCCATTGCTCATCGCCGGCGTCTACGAGATCCGTGGCGCCGCCGACGAACGCGCGGCGCGAATCGTCCTCGCCCTGCTCGGCTCGCTCGCGGTCCCCTTCGCCTTCCTCCTCGGTCGCCGCCTGGGCGGTCCGACCGCGGGGTTGATCGCGGCGCTACCGACGGCGATCTACCCGGCGACGCTCGAGTACGGCGGAATGCTGATGACCGAGCCGCTGGGAACGGCGCTGCTCGCCGGCATGCTGTTGGCGTTCCTCCACGCTGCCGACGTGCGGCGGCCCTGGCCCTGGGTGGGGACCGGACTGCTGCTCGGCGCCCTCGCCATGCTGCGCCCCGAGTACGCGGTGCTGATCCCGCTGCTGCCGGCGCTCGGCGCGCTGCGCCTGCGCCGCGACGCGGGGCGCTTCGACCGCGGCTCGCTGGCCGGTCCGGCGCTGGCGCTCGCCTGCGCCTGCCTCCTGGTGCTGCCCTGGACGATCCGCAACTTCGTCGTCTTCGACCGCTTCGTGCCGATCTCGACCGGCGGCGGACAGGTCCTCTACGAGGGCAGCTACCTGCCGGCCGGGCCGAACCCCGAGCGGTTCACGCCGGTCTTCCTCGCCGAACATCCCTGGATCGAACGTGAGCTCGCCCCGCAACCGGGACCGATCTACCGCGGCCAGGCGGCGGCGCTGCTCGCCGCCCGCGAGCATCCCGGCGAGGAACCCGACACAGCCCTGCGTGGGATGGCGATCGACTCCTACTCGCACGCGCTCATCCATGAGCCGCTGCGCCTCGGCGGCTTCCTCACCGGCAAGGTCTGGCTCGCCTGGACGGGGGCCGCGCGCGGTGTGATGCGGGCGCCGCTCTGGCGGGCCATGCAGCTCCTGATGCTGCTCGCAGCAGCCGTCGGGCTCGTCATCGGGCTGATCCGACGCAGCTTCGAGACGGTGCTGATCGCGACCGTCTTCGCCGCCTTCACCCTCGTCCAGATGGCCTTCATCGCCTCGCCCCGGCGCACGCTCGTCCTCGTCCCCGAGCTGGGCGCGCTCGCCGGGCTCGGCCTGACCTGGTCCGTTGCCAGGGTGCGCGGGGATAGCCTCCCGTCGTGACCGCAATCGGCAACTGGGTGCGCGGCCTCCCCGAGCGGCACGGGCGCACGACCCTGATCCTGCTCGGCGCGATCCTGCTCATCGGCTTCGGCCTGCGCGCCTACCGCGTCGTCGAGCCCCTGCCGACGCCCGGCGACGACGCCCACGCCTACTACGGCCTGGCGAAGGCGCTCTACGAGGAAGGCAGCTATGGCGGCCCGAGCTTCGAAAACGCCAGCGACTGGTCCCCCGGTGCCCCGCTGCTCTACGCGGCGAGCTTTTACGCAACGGGTGGCGCGAGAGAAGGCACCGCCCGCATCGTCGAGCTCCTGCTCGGCCTCGGAGCGATAGTCGTCGTCTACCTGCTCGGCCGCCGCATCAACTGCCGCCCCGCAGGTCTGCTTGGGGCGCTAGGGGTAGCGATCTATCCACCCTTCATCCACTCCACTGGCGCCCTCTACAGCGAGCCCCCCGCGATCTTCCTTCTCCCCGCCGCGGTCCTCGCCTTCCTCTGGGCTTCAGATCCCGCCTCACCCCGTCCCTCGCGCGGGTGGCGTGGGGTGAGGGGGGTCGAGGACGGACCGTGGCCCGCCCGCAGTGCCCCCCTCACCCCGCGACAGGACCCGCGCGCCAGATGGTTGGTCCCGGGTCTGCTGTTCGGAGCCTTGGCACTGACGCGGCCGGAGTACTTGATCGTCGGGATAGCTTTTGTCCTCCTGGCGCTGGTCAAGGTCTGGCATGCGCAGGGCTGGAAGTCCGGGACGGCATGCGCGACGCTCCTGGCACTGGGTCTCGTGCTGCCGATCCTGCCTTGGACGATCCACAACCAGGTCAGTCTGGACCGCACGGTGCCGATCTCGACCGGAGGGGGCAAGGCTCTCTATGTCGGGACGTTCCTGCCGGCGGACGGGGAATACCAGCGGGTCAAGGCGCTGCTCCTGCGGCGCTATGAGCAGCGCAGCCTCCCCCCCGATTCGGAAGCTCTTGAAAAGGTCGATCCCACGCCCCTGTTCGATCGCGTCGCCGACCGTTACCCCGAGCTCCCCAGAGATCAGGCGCTGGGCAAGATCGGCAAGCAGAACTTCTCCAAGTTCCTCGGCGAAGACCCGATCGGCTACCTGGCGATGACCGTGCGCAAGACGTGGCGAATGTGGAGCGCCGGAATCGGCGAAGCGATGGAAGGCGACGCCGGGCGCGTCGTCCAGGTGCTGCTCGTCGCCCTCGGGCTCGCCGGCCTCGGCGTGCTCGGCTGGCGCCGGCGCTGGTGGGAGACGATCGCGATGGCGACCCCACTCGTGCTCGTCACCGCGGTCGGTGCCGCGACGCTCGCCGCGCCGCGCCGCAACGAGGTGCTGATGACGCTGATCTTTCCTCTCGCGGGCGTGGCGATCGCAAGGGCGGGCGCAGTCGTATTGTCTAGCCGCAAATGGCGCTCTACGCAGGCATATTCCCAGCCGAACTGACCGCGCTGCGCGCGGGCGGTCTGCTCGCGGCGATCGCGCTGATCGCCTACGCGATCGTGCGCCGCCGATCGCTGCGCAACGCCGACGTGCTGATCCTGCTCCTCGCCGGCCTCGGTCTCGTCCTCGTCGCCGGCACCGAAATCGTCAACGGCCTGCTCTCCGCCTTCTCCTTCGAGAAAGGCAACGGTGGGCGCATCCTCGGCCTCGCCGTCTTCGCGATCTTCGTCCTCTTCCTACTCATCCTGCGGGCGCTCTCGCAGGCGACTCGCAACTCACGCCAGCTCTCGGCGGTGCTCGAGGGTCTCGCCTGGGAGGAGTTCCGGCAGGCCGGGCTGCCCGAGCGCTTCCGCGGCAAGGTCGCGATCCTCGTCCCCGCCTACAACGAGGCCGAGAACGTCGGCCACGTGCTCGACCGGATGCCGGCGGAGGTCTGCGGCGTCGAGACCGCGGTCCTCGTCGTCGACGACGGCTCAAAGGACGGGACCGGCGACGTCGCCGCCGAGCACGGCGCGATCGTCGCTCGCCACGTGATCAACCGCGGCGGCGGGGCCGCCCTGCGCACCGGCTACCGGCTGATGGCCGAATCGGGGGCCCAGATTGTCGTCACCCTCGACGCCGACGGCCAGCACCTGCCGTCGGAGATGGAGCGCCTCGTCAGGCCGGTCCTCGACGGCGAGGTCGACCTCGCCCACGGGTCGCGCGTCCTCGGCCACGCCGACCGCAACACCCGCTCGCGCGAGCTCGGCATCGTCTTCTTCAACCGTCTCGTCTCCTTCATCACCCGCACCAAGGTGACCGACTGCTCCAACGGCTATCGCGCAGTGCGCACCACCGTTCTGCCCCAGCTCGTCCTCCGCCAGGAGCAGTTCCACACCTCCGAGTTCATGATCGAGGCGATCAAGCGGGGCGTGCCGGCGACCGAGGTGCCGGTCACGGTCGAGCAGCGGCTGCATGGACACTCGAAGAAGCCGGCGGTCTTCCGCTACGGCATGGGCTTCGCCAACGCGATCGTCAGGACCTGGTTGAGGTAGGCACACCGGGGTGACGAACGGCTGCCGGGTCCGGGAGGTAGAGGTCGGTGCCGCAGCGGGGGCAGACCTGGACGTAGAGCTTGAGCGGCTTGTGACAGCTCGGGCACTGGCGTTCGGGTTCGTCCTTGTCGGAGCGGTAGAGGATCACGGCGATCAGGCCGAGCGGGGGAAGCACGGCGCCGATCAGCAGCCAGAGCCAGAACGAGCTGCCCTTGGCCCGGCCGATGATCCCGGTGGCGAGGCCGAAGAAGAAGGCGATGATCGGGTACTCGAAACCCACGTCCCCATCATGACGCGCGCCCCCCGCGGTCGTATTTCTTCCCGCTATCCGAGAACAACTGCGACCGCAGCGCCTTGGGGTGGCCGATCGAGCCGAGCTCGGCCACGTCGCGGCGGAAGGGCAGGCTGGCGGTCCAATCGATCACGGCGCGCGTCTTGCGAGCGATGCCCGGAATCTGGCTCATGTGGTAGGTGCGGGCCATCCACCAGGCGGGGAAGCCGCGGAACTTCCTGCCGCCGACGCGCCCGACCGCCTTGTAGCGACCGAGATTGACGAAGGCGGCGCTGCCGCGATACTCGAAGCGCTCCGGGGTGCCGACACCGAGCTCGGCGGCGATGTTGCGTGCCGCGACCGGGCCCTGGCGCACGGCGTGCTGGGCCGTTGGCGGAGATAGCCCGCCGCCGACGTCGGGCACGGCCGCACAGTCGCCGATCGCCCAGACCGAGTCCATGCCGCGCACCCTGAGGTTGTCGTCGACCGGCACGCGCCCGCGTTCATCGAGCGGCAGCGACAGCTCGCGCAGGCTCGGGTGCGGCGCCACGCCGGCGGTCCACACCGCGGTCCGGGTCGGCAGCGTCTCGCCGGTCGAGAGACGGGCGCTGTCCGCGCTCAGCTCCTCCAGCGTCGTGCCAAGCCGGATATCGATCCCCCGCCCGCGCAGCTCGCGCAATGCGTAGTCGGCCAGCTCGGCGTCGATCTCTGGCAGAACCCGATCGGAGGCCTCGACCAGCACCCAGCGCATCCCGTACAGGCGGGCTCGCGGGTAGCTCTCGATCGCGTCGGTGGCGAAGTCCTGCAGCTCGGCGAGCGCCTCGAGGCCGGCGTAGCCGCCGCCGACGAATACGTAGGTGAGGAGCTCGTCGCGGCGCGCAGCGTCGTCCGTAGCGTTTGCCGCCTCCAACGTCTCGATCACGTGGTTGCGCAGCCAGATCGCGTCGGCGAGCGTCTTGAAGCCGATCGCGTGCTCGGCGAGCCCCGGCACGGGCAGGACCCGGGAGACGGAGCCCAGCGCGACCAGCAGCTGGTCGTATTGCAACTGCTCGACCTCGCCCTCGCGCGTGCGCAACTCGACCGTCTTGGCCGCCGGGTCGTGGGCAACGACCGAGCCGAGCCGCAGATAGGTGCGCTTGAGGATCTCGCGCAGCGGCGTGACCACGTGACGCGGCTCCAACGTCCCCGCCGCCGCCTCGGGCAGGAAGGGCGTGTAGAGCATGAAGTTGACCTCGTTGACCAGCACCAGCCGAGCCGACTGCCGCGGCAGGATCCGCTCCAGCTCCCGCGCCGCCGCCGCCCCGCCAAATCCTCCACCGGCGATGACGACGTTCCAGGCCATACGCTCAACCTAGCACTTTGTAACAACCTGTTACAAAGTGTCAACTTGCCTCTTGCCTGATGCAGCGCTAAGGTTTCGGCTATCTGTTGTGTGCATGAACGGCCCCGGCTGCAACCGGGGCCGTTTCTTATTGCGGCGGGCCTATTCGATCCACCAGCTTCGATGCGAGCTATGAACGCTCGCAAGCTCACGACATGAGCGCCGCAGCTGGATCAGGCGCAAGCGGCCGCCAGGGGAGGTCTTGACGGAGCCTCCACGGCCGTTGCTCCGGCGAGACCTCCCCTGGCGGCCGCTCTAGCTACGTCCCGAGCTGCGCGCGAATCAAACGGTTGACCTCGCCGCCGTCAGCGCGACCCTTGGTCTCCTTCATCACCGCGCCGACGATGGCGCCGATCGCCTTGTCGTTGCCGGAGCGGACCTGGTCGGCGGCCTGGGGGTTCGACTCTATGGCGGCGGCGACGATCGCCTCCAGCTCACCGCTGTCGGAGATTTGGGCGAGGCCTTCGCGCTCGACGATCATCGCCGGGTCGCCGCCCTCGGAGACCAGGTCCGTGAGCACGGTCTTGCCGCTGCCGTGCGAGATCTTCTTCTCCTGCACCATCGCGATCAGGGTCGCCAGGGCCGCGGGCTCGACCTTCGACTCGGCCGCGGTCTTCTCCCCCCCCTCTTGACGCAGCGCCGCCGCCAGCTCGCCGGTCACCCAGTTGGCGGCGACGCGTGGCTCGACGCCTTCTGACTCGGCGACGACCTGCTCGAAGTAACCAGCCGTCCCGGGATCGGCCGCGAGCAGCATGGCGATGTCCTCCGCCAGGCCCATCTCCTGGTAGCGAGCGCCGCGGTGCGCGGGCAGCTCCGGCAATGCCTCGCGCGCCTCGCGCAGCATCTCCTCGGTCGGCACGATCGGGACCAGGTCGGGCTCCGGGAAGTAGCGGTAGTCGTGCGCCTCCTCCTTGGAGCGCAGCGGGTGCAGGGTGCCGTCCTCCGGGTGAAAGTGGAGCGTCTCCTGAACGACGGCGCCGCCTGCCTCGACCAGCTCGCGCTGGCGCGCCAACTCGGCTTCGATCCCGCGCTCGAGGAAGCGGAAGCTGTTCATGTTCTTCAGCTCGGTCTTGGTGCCGAGCTCCTCGCTCCCCGCCGGCCGGACCGAGACGTTGGCGTCGACGCGCAGGCTGCCCTCCTCCATGTTGACGTCGGAGACGCCGAGCTGGCGGACCGTCTCGCGCAGCAGGCGGGCCCAGGCGGCGGCCTCGGCAGCGCCGCGCAGGTCGGGCTCGGTGACAATCTCGACCAGCGGCGTGCCACCGCGGTTGAAGTCGACCAGCGAGGCGCCGGAGCCGTGGATACGGCCCGACTCGCCAACGTGGATCATCTTCGCGGCGTCCTCCTCCAGATGCGCGCGGTGGATGCGCACGCCGCCCAGCTTCCCGGCGCCGGCAATCGGGATGTCGTACTGGCTGATCTGGTAGGCCTTCGGGCTGTCGGGATAGAAGTAGTTCTTGCGGTGGAAGATCGAGCGCGGCGCCACCTCGCACTCGAGCGCGGCGGCGATCAACAGCGCGTAGCGGATCGCCTTCTCGTTGGCCACCGGCAAGACGCCCGGGTGGGCAAGGCAGACCGGGCAGGTGTGGACGTTGGGCTCGTCGCCGAAGGAGAGCTCGCAGCCGCAGAACATCTTCGTCCGCGTCGCCAGCTGGACGTGGATCTCCAGCCCGATCACCGCCTCCAGCTCAGCCATCGCCCCCACCTCCGCTTCCGGTGCGCTTTTCCCCCTCTATAGGGGGATAAGGCGCACCGGCAGGGCGGGCTTCGAAGGCGATTGCCTGCTCGAGCGCGTATGCCGCGTCGAGCAGTCCCTGCTCGCCGAAGGCCGGCGCCGCGATCTGGAAGCCGACGGGGAGTCGCGGCCCGCCGCCGGCCGGCTCGGCCAGCCCAGCCGGGATCGAGATCGCCGGAATTCCGGCGAGGCTCATCGGCACCGTGAAGAAGTCGTTCAGGTACATCGCCAGCGGGTCGCTCGTCTTCTCGCCGAGCTCGAACGCGACCGACGGCGAGGTCGGTGTGACGACGAAGTCAAAGTCCTCGAAAGCGGCGGCGAAGTCGCCCGCGATCTTCGTCCGCACCTTCTGCGCCTGCCCGTAGTAAGCCTCGTAGTAGCCGGAGGAGAGCGCGTAGGTGCCGAGCATGATGCGGCGCTTGACCTCGGGGCCGAAGCCCTGCGCCCGCGTCGCCTCGTACATCTCGATCACGTCGCCACTTGCCTCGGCCCGCATCCCGTAGCGGACCCCGTCGTACCGGGCCAGATTCGAGGAGGCCTCGGCCGGCGCGATCACGTAGTAGGCGGAGATGCCGTGCTCCGCATGCGGCAGGGGAACCTCGGCGATCTCACCGCCGAGCCGCTCGATCGTCGCCAGCGTCGCCTCGAAGACCTCGCGCACGCCGGGCTCGATCGCGTCGCGAGCGAGATCGGCGGGGACGGCGAAGCGCAGCCCGTTCAGATCCTCGCGGTCGGGCAGGCGCGGCGCCTCGGGCAGGCCGACCGAGGTCGAGTCGCAGGGGTCCTTGCCCTGCAGGATGCCCAGCATCAGCGCCGCGTCGCGGACATCGCGGGTCAGCGGGCCGCACTGGTCGAGCGAGGAGGCGAAGGCGATCATCCCGTAGCGCGAGATCGCCCCGTAGGTCGGCTTCAGGCCGACGATCCCGCACAGCGACGCCGGCTGACGGATCGAGCCGCCGGTGTCGGTGCCGATCGCCCAGGGCGCGAGGCCGCCGGCGACGACGGCCGCGGAGCCGCCCGAGGAGCCGCCGGGGACGCGGTCGCGGTCCCACGGGTTGAGCACCGGGCCGTAGGCGGAGTTCTCGTTCGAGGAGCCCATCGCGAACTCGTCCATGTTGAGCTTGCCGAGGATCGGCGCCCCGGCCTCGAGCAGCTTGCGGACGGCGGTCGCCGTGTACGGAGGGCGGTAACCCTCGAGGATGCGCGAGCCTGCGGTGGTCGGCGCCCCCTCGGTGCAGAAGATGTCCTTGACCGCGACCGGCGCGGCGGTCGGACTCTCGACGGCGATCGCGCCCTCGGCGGCAGCGCCCTCGGGCCGCCAGAGGTAGGCGTTCAGCTCGTCCTTGGCCGCAGCCGCGGCCCAGGCCTCGGCGTACTGGGAGGCGTCCAGCTCGCCCGCGGCGATCGCCTCGTGCGCCTGCACGACGCTGAGATCGAGCATCTCGGCCATCCGCGGCCCGTCAGCCCTCGGCCTGCGGGGAGGGCACCCGGAAGGCGCCGCCATCCGGGTCGGGCGCCTGCGCCAGCGCCACCTCGCGCGCGAGGCTCTCGTGCGGCTCGTCCGCTCGCAGCACGTTCTCCAACTCGACCACGTGCGAGGTCGGCGGCACGTCGTCGAGGTCCAGCTTGGCGATCCGGTCGACGTGCTCGAGGATTCCCGATAGCTCGCCCGCCATCCTCTCGACCTCCTCGTCTGTGAGGCCGAGCCTCGCCAGCTTGGCGACGTGCAGAACCTGCTCCCGCTCAATCACGCGCGGGATTCTAGGAGCTTGCGGCGCGAGGCTTGGCTATCCCTGCGGCGGCGGGGGGTTCGACGGTGGCGGCGGCGGTGGGGGCGGAGGGGACGACGCGGGCGGCTGCTGTGGCGGGGGCGGAGGTGGAGTCTGTTGTGTGGGAGGAGGCGGCGGCGTACCGCCGCCGTAGCCGCCGCCGGAAAGACGGTCTGCGGCGTCGCCGAAGGTGATCCCTTCCTCGCGCATCGCGCTGTAGCCGCCATAGGCGATCCCGGCGGCGGAGAGCAGCCCAAGGAAGATCCCGACCTCGAGCGTGATATCGACCGAGACCCCGCCGAACGAATCGCCACCGGGAGGATCGACGATCCGGTAGAGGATCAGCAGCACCGCCAGCGCCCCGAGCACGGCGACGATCGTGTTGAGCGACACCGGTGGCTCGACGTCGGCGTCGGTCAGCCTGATCACGGCGACTCCGACGGCGGCGACGATCGCCACGACGAGGAAGATCGGGATCACGTCGAGCGCGTCCCAGGCGCTGCCGCCGTTGCCTTCGACGGTGCCGGCGAAGGCCGGAACGCCCGAAACCTCGACCCCGAACCAGTCGAAGAACATGAATACGAAGAGCAGGACTCCGGAGACAGCCGCGATCTTCTCGCCCATACTCAGCTTGTCCAGTTCCATCTGCTCCTCCTCCGGTTCGGCTAAGGGTTCGACCGACCCTACACCCGCGCCCGGGCGGCAGCCAACGTATTGACAAGCAGCATCGCGATCGTCATCGGGCCGACCCCGCCGGGCACCGGGGTTATCGCCGCCGCCACCTCGGAGGCGGCTTCGAAGTCGACGTCGCCGCGCAGGCCATCGTCGGTCCGATTCACGCCGACGTCGATGACGACCGCGCCCGGCTTGATCGCGTCGGCGCCGAGCAATTCTGGCGAGCCGACGGCAGCGACCAGGACGTCGGCACGGCGGCAGATCGCCGCCAGGTCGCGGGTGCGCGAGTGACAGCTCGTCACCGTCGCGTTGGCGCCCAGCAGCAGCCGAGCGACGGGAACGCCGACCAGCTTCGAGCGCCCGACGACAACCGCTTCGGCACCCTCCAGCTCGACCCCCTCGCGGTCGAGCAGCTCCATCACCCCGGCCGGCGTGCAGGAAACGAGGCCGGGCATCCCGTGGGCGAGCAGCCCGGCATTCACCGGAGTCAGCCCGTCCACGTCCTTCGCCGGATCGATCGCGGCGACGACCCGGTCGGGGTCGATCGACTCGGGCACCGGGAGCTGGACGAGAATGCCGTCGACGTCGCGGGCGAGCCCCAGCTCGCCGACCAGCTCGAGCAGCTCGTTCTCGCTCGTCTCCGCCGGCAGCTCGTGGTGCAGCGAGCGGATGCCGACCTCCTCGCAGGCTTTGCGCTTGCCGCCCACGTAGACGTGCGAGGCAGGGTCGTCGCCGACCAGGACCGTGGCGAGGGCGGGAGCACGACCGTGCTCGGCCTCGAAAGCGCTCACCTCCTCCGCCACTCGCGCCCGAATCGACGCCGCGACCGCTTTCCCGTCGATGATCCGCGCCGCCACAGTTACCTCCTCCTGATCGGCGCGTAGTCGGCCATCAGCTTGCGCTCGGTCCCGTCTCCCGCGAAGCGGACGACGACGATCCCCCCCGGCTCAGTGCCGGTGACGACGCCTTCGCCGAAGCTGGCGTGGACGACGTCGTCGCCGGTGCGCAGCTCCAGCGCCGGCCCGGGGTCGATCGGCGCCGCCCTCTCCTCGCCCCCGCTCTCCCAACCGATACCAGCCGCCGCGCCGGGGGCGGTCGACTGACGCTCGGTCAGCTCGGCCGGCAGCTCGTCGAGGAAGCGCGAGGGCAGGTTGTGCTCGGCGCGCCCGAAGAGGCGCCGCTCGCGGGCCCAGGTCATGTAGAGGCGCTGGCGCGCGCGGGTGATGCCGACGTAGCAGAGCCGCCGCTCCTCCTCCTCTCCCCCCTCTTCCAATGCCCGCATGTGAGGGAACACACCGTCCTCGCAGCCGACGATGAAGACCGTGTCGTACTCGAGGCCCTTGGCGTTGTGCAAGGTCATCAGCGTGATCAGCGACTCCTCGGCGCGCAGACCGTCCTGCTCGGTGTAGAGGGAGATCTGCTGCAGGTACTCCTCCAGCGGGGGGACCTCGCTCTCTCCCTCGCGCTCGCGCTCGATGTCGAACTCGGCAGCGCCTGCGATCAGCGCTTCGAGGTTCTCGGCACGGCCCTCCGCCTCGACCGTGCGCTCCGCGGCCAGCGCGTCGAGGTAGCCGGTCTCCCGCAACACTGCCTCGAGCAGGCCGGCGACCGGCCCTTCCTCCTCGGCGCGCTCGCGCAGCGCGGCCATCGTCTCGTGGAAGCGGGACACGGCCTTGATCGCGGCGCCGCTCAGCCCCGGCACCTCCTCAGCCCGCTCAGCGACCTCCCAGATCGGCAACCCGGTCGTGTTGGCGTGCGAGGCGAGACGCGCCTGGCTGGTGTTGCCGATCCCGCGCCGCGGCGAGTTGACGATTCGCGCGAAGGAGACCTGGTCGGCGGGGTTGTCGAGCAGGCTGAGATAGGCGACGGCGTCCTTGATCTCAGCCCGTTCGTAGAACTTGGTGCCGCCGATCACCTGGTAGGGCAGGTCGAAGCGATTGAGCGTGTCCTCGAGCACCCGGCTCATCGCGTTGGTCCGGTAGAAGACCGCGACCTCCTCGCGCGGCACGTCCTCCTCCTCGGCGAGGCGCTCGATCTCGCCCGCCACCCAGCGCGCCTCCTCGTGCTCGTCGGAGAGCTCGGTGAGCCGCAGCGGCTCGCCGCCGGCGATCTCCGTCCAGAGCCGCTTCGGCCGGCGCTCCCGGTTCTGATCGACCACCGCGTTGGCGGCCGAGAGGATCGTCTGCGTCGAGCGATAGTTCTGCTCGAGCTTGACGACCTCGGCATCGGGGAAGTCGCGCTCGAAGTCGAGGATGTTGCGGATGTCGGCGTGGCGGAAGCCGTAGATCGACTGATCCTCGTCGCCGACGACCATCAGGTTGCCGTGCTCGGCAACGAGCAGTTGCAGCAGCCTGTACTGGGCGTGGTTGGTGTCCTGGTACTCGTCGACGAGGACGTGGTGGAAGGTGCGCCGCCAGCGCTCGCGCGCCTCCTCGGAGAGCTCGAGCAGGTTGACGGTGCGGACGAGCAGATCGTCGAAGTCCATCGCGTTTGCCGCGAGCATCCGCTTCTCGTAAAGCACGAAGACGTCGGCGGCGGTTTCCTCGAAGACGCTGCCCTGTGCCTGGGCGTAGGCGTCCGCGTCGACGAGCTTGTTCTTGGCGCCGGAGATCTGCGAGCGGATCGCCCGCGGCGGGAAGCGTTTCGGGTCGACGCCGATCTCGGCCATGCAGCGTTTGACCATCCGCAGCGAGTCGCCCTCGTCGTAGATCGTGAAGTTGCGCGCGTAGCCGAGCTTCTCGGCGTCGGCGCGCAGCATGCGCGCGCAGGCCGAGTGGAAGGTGGTGACCCACATCGCCCGGGTCGCGCGGCCGACCAGCTGCCCGACCCGCTCGCGCATCTCCCCGGCGGCCTTGTTGGTGAAGGTGATCGCCAGGATCTCGCCCGGGCGAGCCACCCCGGTGGCGAGCAGGTAGGCGATGCGATGGGTCAGGACCCGGGTCTTGCCCGAGCCCGCCCCTGCCAGCACCAGCAGTGGGCCCTCGCCGTGGCGAACGACCTCGCGCTGGGGGTCGTTGAGCCCGGCCAGGAGCCGCTCGGCGCGGTCGGCGCCGGCTTCGATCGGCGCCCCGTCCAGATCCGGCGGGGTTTCGGGCTCCGTCTGCAACACCCGTCCGAGAATAGCCTCGGAGCCGGTCCACCCCGAACTGCATCAAATTCCCACCCTGGTAGATAGGGAATTTGATGCAGTTCGGTGGGTTGCCGGGTCAGCCGCCGGCAGAAGAGCGGCCGGTGCGCTGGCGCAGCTCCGGGGAGGAGCCGTCGCCGGCATCGCCGCCGTCGAGGTCGGCGAGGCGGCGCTCGAGGTCGGCTATCCGCTGCGAAAGGGTCTTGATCGCCTCGGCTATTGGGTCGGGAAGATGGATCCAATCGGCGTCAGGCCCCTCGACCTTGCGGCCTTCGACCTTGACCGGGTGGCCTGGGTTGCCGACCACCGTGGCACCTGGCGGCACATCCTCGATCACGACCGTGTTGGCCCCGATCTTGGCCCCGTCGCCGACCGCGATCGGGCCGAGCAGCTTGGCGCCCGAGCCGACGGTGACGTTGTCGCCGAGGGTCGGATGCCGCTTGCCGCGCTGGAAGCCCGTCCCGCCCAGGGTCACGCCCTGGTAGAGGGTGACTCGCTCGCCGATCTCGGTCGTCTCGCCGATCACGACGCCGGAGCCGTGGTCGATGAAGAACTCGGGTCCGATCTTCGCCGCGGGGTGGATCTCGACTCCCGTGATCGAGCGCGTCAGGTAGGCGAGCAGGCGAGGGGCGAGGGGAACTCGGGCCTCGTTCAGGGCGTGGGCGACGCGGTGCGCTAGCAGCGCCTGCACCCCGGCCCAGCTGGTCAGGATCTCGAGCGTCGCGACTCCCTGCGCCGCCGGGTCGCGATCACGAGCGGCGGCAACGTCCGCGCGCACCTCCGAGACCAACCTTTTCCATCGACTCATGGTGAGAAGAAGGGTAGGGACACGTAGCGCTCGCCCGAGTCGCAGACGATCGTGACGACGCGCTTGCCCTCCATCTCCGGACGCGCGGCAACCTGCAGCGCGGCCCAGATGTTTGCCCCAGCTGAGATGCCGGCGAGCACGCCCTCGCGCTGGGCTGCGAGTCGGGCCGTCTCCAATGCGTCCTCGTCGCCGACCGAGAGGATCTCGTCGATCACCGAGCGGTCGAGCACCTCGGGGACGAAGCCGGCGCCGATGCCCTGGATCTTGTGCGGCCCGCGCCTGCCGCCGGAGAGGACCGGCGAGCTGGCAGGCTCGACGGCGACGATCAGGGTCTCGGGGCTGCGTTCGCGCAGGACGCCGCCGACGCCGGTGATCGTGCCGCCAGTGCCGACGCCGGAAACGAAGGCGCCGACCTCGCCGTCGGTGTCGCGCCAGATCTCCTCGGCCGTGGTGCGCCGGTGGACGTCTGGGTTCGCCGGGTTGGAGAACTGCTGGGGCATGAAGCCCTTGCGCTGCTCGCAGATCTCCTCCGCCAGCTCGACCGCCTCGGTCATGCCGCCGAGCGAGGGCGTCTCCCGCACTTCGGCGCCGTAGGCGCGCAGCAGCTTCGATCGCTCGCGGCTCATCCCCTCGGGCAGGGTGAGAATCAGCTCGTAGCCGCGCGCCGCGCAGACCATCGCCAGCGCGATCCCGGTGTTGCCGCTGGTCGGCTCGACGATCACCGTCTTCCCAGGCGCGACCAACCCATCCCGCTCGGCGGCGTCGATCATCGCCACCCCGATCCGGTCCTTGACCGAGCCACCCGGGTTGAGCGACTCGAGCTTGACGCAGACCTCGCCGGCCAGCCCCTCGCCGAGGCGCGCGAGAGAGACGAGCGGGGTCTCACCCACCGTCGCCGCCGTCGTCGCCGCGATCCTCACTCGCCCTCGCTCGCTCACAGAGGCGAGCCTAGATGACGGTCAGGCATGTTGTGCAGGATCTCGTCCCCTTCGTTGGCCCCACCACCTAGAACGATCGGCCATCCGAGCAAGCGCGCGAGGTCTCCTCAGGGGGCTGTGGACCGATACAGAGCGAGATGAGATTCGCACTGCTTGCCACGGGTCTGCTCGCGATAGCGGCGCGGTTGACGGTCCTGGCGGACGGAGGCGCCGTCGCCAACGCGGCGACCATGGCGGCATTCCTCGTTGCCACCATGGGCTACGTCGTCGCCACGATCATGGACTGAGACGGCCCCGGTTAGATGAAATACATCCCCGAGCCGGCCGCCTCGGCCTCGCGGCGGGCGACTTCGGCGATCGTCGTCTGGCCGAACACCTTGCGCAGCGCGGCAACTCCCTCTGCCCAGATGCCGCCGGCCTCGTCAGCCTCTTCGCCGACCTTGCCGTCGAGCGCCTGGACGACCTCGAGCACCGTGATCTCCTCCGGCGGGCGGGAGAGCGTGTAGCCGCCGCGCATCCCGCGATGGCTTGTCAGCAGGCCAGCTCGGCGCAGGGTCGAGAAGAGCTGCTCGAGGAACTGGTCCGGGATGTCGCGCCGCTCCGCCAGCTCCTTGATCGGCACCGGCCGCTCTCCCGAGCGCGCGAGCTCCGCCATGGCGACGACCGCGTAGCGCGACTTGGAGGTGATCGAGATCATGAGGTCTGTTCTACCGCACGGCTCGGATCAGCTGGGTTAGGATCGACTCTGGGCTCCAGGGCTGACGATGGAGCCGTCAGCGTCAGCAAACCGCGAGATCGGAAGCAGTCCTGAGCGAGCGACCCCAATGCCTAGTGATCGACGGTCACCCGATCGTTCGGCTGGGCGTGCGCCGAGCGCTGGAAGGCGAGTTCGAGATCCACGAAGTCACGAGCCGCGAGGAGGCCGTCGAGCTGGTGAAGGACGTGGGTGGCTTCGAGGTGGCGATCGTCGACATGCGAATGAGCGACGGCACGCTCGACGGCGCCGTCGATGCCCATGACTCGATCCGAGCCCTGCTCCGGGCAGAGCCCACGATCGGCGTCGTCGCCCACGGGGAGCGCGCCGAGCGCCACCTGGCCAGCGCCGCGCTGCAGGCTGGCGCCAGCGCCTATGTCTCCCGGACCGCCGGCACCGAGGCGCTGCAACGGGCAGCGCGGGCAGCGCTCGACCAGGAGCGCTTCGTCGATCCGGCTGTGCCGCCGAGCGGCAGCCGCGGCAAGCTGACCAAGCGGCAACGGGAAATCCTGCAGCTGCTCGCCAACGGCGAATCGACCACGGTCGCGGCTCGCGAGTTGGGCCTGAGCGAAGAAACGGTGAAGACGCACACCAAGTACGCCCTCGCCCGGCTCAGCGCCCGCAACAGGACCCACGCCGTCGCCATCGCATTGCGCGAGTCGCTGATCGACTGAGGTTCTCGGCGCGGCGGGTCCTGGTGTGGAGGTGGGGTGTCCGCCTTGGCGCTGGGTTTTTCGCCTGACCTGGAGCAGGCCGCCCGAGAAGGGTGGGTGGGGCGAAAAACGGGACGCCGCGCCTCGTCGGACACCCCACCTCCACGCCACCCACCGCGAGAGGTCGCATCGCCACACGCCTCACCCTGCTACGGCGAGGAGATGCTCGCCCCGGCCGCCGAGCCTCAACTCGCAGCGAGCTGATTTTGAGACCAGCCGTTTCCTCCCGCGGGTGGCGCGGCGGCAGGGGGTCCCCCATAGCGCAGGACGTGCCGGTCCCTGAGTGCCATAAAAGGCACCTCTGACCCGGCACGTCCGAGCACATGGGGGAAGTCCGCCGCGACAGGACCCGCGGGTCAGCGCGGTAGTCCCTAAATCCAGCCGCAGTCGCGAGCGGTGAGGACGGCCTGAGCGCGATCGACGGCGCCGATCTTGCCGTACACGTTGTGCAGGTGCGTCCGAATCGTCGACACCGAGAGCTGCATCTCCCCCGCGATCTGCTTGTAGACCATGCCCTCGGAGAGATGGCGAAGGACGTCGAGCTCGCGGGCAGAGAGCGGGCATGGCTCTGAGATGCGGGCGCCATCGGTGCGGGCGTACGGCAGCTGGTAGAGAATCTCGCGCAGGCCGTCGGCGTCGAGCCCGCAGCGCCTGGCCATCGCACGCAGCCGTTCGGCGGAGATCGCCTCGCCCTGCACGTAGTGAGCGACCATGTCGGCGGTGGCGACCATCGCCGCCAGGCCCTCGGCGTCCTCTGCGTGGTGGCGCTCGATCGCGACTGCGATTCGCTGCGGCATGTTCCAGCGACGCGCGAGGACGCCGCCGACCAGCGCGTGGTCGATTCCGAGCCGTTCGCGTTCCTCCCGCAGGCGCAGCTCGGGGGTCTTGGCGACTGCCTCGAAGAAGCCGCGGTCGCCCGGGTGAAGGTTCGAGATTACGAGGCGGCCCATGTCGTGGAGCAGGGTCGCCACCGCCAGCTCGTCGCGGCTGTCCCACCCCACCGCCCGGCCGATCTCGTCAGCCGCCTGTTGCGTGGCGAGCGCGTGTACGCGGATCCGCTCCGGTCGCATCTCCCGCCCTCCGTTGGGCTCGAAGAAGTCGAAGACGGGAGCGGTTCCGGCGATCGCCAGCAGGCCAGACGGCTTGAGCAAATCGACCGCCTCGGGGATCGTCGCGATCTCCCCGCCAAGGCCACCGCTGCGGTTGGCGAACCGCAGGACGGCGATCGCCAGCCCGACGTCGGACTCGACCGCCTCGACGAGCTCGCCGATGCGAGCCGTCTCCGCGGTGGCCGCGCGCATCACGCGCTCTCGTGACTCCATCAGGACGGGGAATTTCTCGACCGCCTCGAAGGCCGCCGCCAAGCGTGCGCCGGGGGCGCGCTTGGCTCGCGGATCGGCAGCGCCTGCGCTCTCCGCATTCACCTTGCCGTTGGTATGTGCCTTGGTTGCCGCCATAAGCGAAAAAACCGGCTGTCGCAAGGCTCATCGGCAGTTCAGGACGCACGGTTTAGCCTGAACCTCATGAATACTGGGGTGCCTGCAACGGTCATTTGTCCACTTGGGTGGACGAGAGTGGCGCCGATTGTCCGTCAGGAACGGAGGCGGGCGGAGGCGGCCTCGATCCGGACCAGCGAATCCTCACGGCCAAGCGCGGCCAGGGACTCGAAGATCCCGGGTGAGACCGATGTGCCTGTGATCGCCACGCGAATCGGCTGGTAGAGCCGGCCAGGCTTGATCTCGAGGCGATCGGGCAACGGGCTCAGCGCGGCCTCCACGGCCGCGGCGCCGAAGTCTTCGCCGAGCTCGGCAAGCGCCTCGTGCGCAGCCTCGAGCGCCTGCAGAGACCCGTCCTTCATCACCTTCGCCCAGGCCTTCGGATCGTCCACCGGCGGCTCGAAGAGGAAGCGGATCAGCGGCCAGACCTCCTCCAGCGTCTGCGCTTTCTCCTGCGCGATCGCGCACGCCGCCCGCAGCTGCTCGTCGGCGTCGCGACGGATGTGGCGAGCAACCGCGGCCGTGTAATCGTCGAGCGTCATCTCGCGCATGAAGCGCCCGTTGATCCAGCGCAGCTTCTTCTCGTCGAAGATCGCGGCGGCCTTGCCCACGTCCTCGACCCGGAAGCGGCGAACCAACTCCTCGGTCGACATCACCGTGGTGTCGTCGTCCGTGCCCCAGCCGAGCAGCGCCAGGTAGTTGCGAACGGCGGCCGGCAGGTAGCCGGCCTCGCGCAGCTCCTGCGCCGAGGCGGCGCCGTGGCGCTTGGAGAGCTTCTTGCCGTCGGGGCCGTGAAGGAGCGGCAGGTGCGCGTAGCGCGGCGCCGGATGGCCGAGCGCGGCGAGCACGAGCAGCTGCTTGGGCGTGTTGGAGAGGTGATCGTCGCCGCGCACGACGTCGCTGATGTCCATCTCCGCGTCGTCGACCGCGACCGCGAAGTTGTAGAGGACCGAGCCGTCGCCGCGGGCGATGACGAAGTCGTCGTAGCTGTGGTTGGGGAAGCGGACCGTGCCGCGGATCAGATCCTCGACGACCGTCTCGCCCTCGTCGGGGACCCGCAGCCGCACGGCCGCATCCGGCTCGTCAACCGGCTCGCCGCGGTAGCCGCGCCCGGCGCCGTGCTCGGCCTTCCACGCCTCGACGTCCTTCGCCGTCGCCGAGTCGCGGTAGGCGTGGCCGGAGTCGAGCAGCTGCCGCAGCGCCTCGGCGTGTCGGTCGGCGCGCGAAGCCTGCGAGACCGGGCCGATGTCCCAGTCGAGGCCGAGCCAGCGCAGCGCGTCGAGGATCTGCTCGACGTTCTCCTCGGTCGAGCGCTCGCGATCGGTGTCCTCGATCCGCAGCACCAGCTCGCCGCCCCCGTGCCGCGCCGCGAGCCAGTTGTAGAGTGCCGTCCGCGCTCCGCCGATGTGCAGGGCGCCGGTCGGCGATGGGGCGAATCTCAGTCGAATTGGAGGGCTTTCAGACACGATGTTGATCGGCGCGCATGTTTCCACAGCCGGCGGTCTCGACAAAGCGATCGAGCGGGGCACGGAGATCGGCTGCGAATCGATCCAGATCTTCAACCAGAGCCCGCGGATGTGGCGACCGACGAAATACGGCGAGGAGGACTTCGCCCGCTTTCGCGAGGCGATGGACGATTCGCCGATCGAAGCCGTCGTGATCCACGCCGTCTACCTGATCAACTGCGCGACCAAGGACAGGGAGCTGCGCGAGAAGTCGCTCGCCTCCCTCACCCACGCGCTGCGGATCGGCGACGGGATCGGCGCCGCCGGCGTCGTCCTCCACCCGGGCGCACAGAAGGGCGAGGCCCTCGGCCCGTCGATCAAACGCGCCGCCAAGGTGATCGCTGCGGCGCTGAAGGACAGCGACGCCTGTCCCCTCCTCCTCGAGCAGACCGCCGGCCACAAAGGCCTCCTCGGCCGGGACTTCGACCAGACCGCCGAGCTGATCGAGCTGGCCGGCGGCGGCGCGCGCCTCGGGCTCTGCCTCGACTCCTGCCACCTCTTCGTCCAGGGCTACGACATCACCGACGAGGCTCGCCTCGGCGCCGTCCTCGACGAAGCCGACGAGAAGGTCGGCCTCGACCGCCTACGTTGCGTCCACGTCAACGACGCCGCCGCTCCGCTCGGCTCCTGCCGAGACCGCCACGCCAACGTCGGCCAGGGCGAGATGGGCAAACAGGGCCTCGCCGCCTTCCTCTCCGAGCCCCGCTTCGAGGGCCTGCCCGCGACCCTCGAGACCCCCGGGCCGAACAAGAAAGGCCCGGACCGCAAAGAGGTCCAAGCCGCGAGGCGGTTGCGCAAGGTGGGCCTGAAGCGACGCAAACAGTGAGGTCGGCCGGGGTGCCTCTCCGTGAATTGATGTCGCACGCACCCTGCGGGCGCTTAGCGACAATTGACGAGCGCGGCTCCGCCGCGCCTCGAACCACCCTGCGTTGCCGCCTGTGGCGACATTCCCGGAGAGGCACCCCCGCCGACCGCCTGAGAACTTCCCTCACTTCCACGCCCGCCATGCGGATGGCGAAGCCAGGGTGCGTATCGACAGCCTCGAAGTCATCAACAGCAGCTTGAAGCGCCACCAGCTGCGCTTTGTGCTCGCCTGGGCCGAGCTTCACCAGGCCGAGCTTGAAGCGAATTGGCGCCGGGCTCGTGCGAGTGAAAAACTGATGGAGATCGAACCGCTGCAATGAACGGACTCACGCCCTACATCACCGACGCCGCCGTCGTACGCCACGGCGTGCTGAGGCTGCGCTTCGAAGACGGCCTGATCGGCGAAGTCGATGTCCTCGCCCGTATGAGAGGACCGGTCTTCGAGAGAGCCCGTACCGAGGAGGGGTTTGCGGAGGCCTACGTAGATTCCGAGCTCGGCACCGTCGCCTGGCCAGGAGACGTCGACCTCGCCCCCGACACGCTCTACGAACGCGTCCGCACCGGCGCCTGGCCCCCATCGTTCGCGTAGGCGCCAGGGACTCGATCCAGCTCGCGAGAGAGGACGCAGAGGGAGCACCCAGGTTGCCCTCCGAGGGAATGTGGCCGAAGGCCGCCTATGCAATCCGATTTCGGGCGCGGCGAAGCCGCGCACTTCATTCGTCGCTAAGCGCCCACGCAGCGGGCGCGTGCGACATCAATTTCCTCGGAGGGTGACCTGGGTGCTCCGCCCGGCCGAACGAGCTATTTGATGTGGACGCCCGAGATCGCGCGGCTGATCACCAGGCGCTGGATCTCGGAGGTGCCCTCGAAGATCGTGTAGATCTTGGCGTCGCGGTGCATCCGCTCGACCGGGAACTCGCGGGTGTAGCCGTTGCCGCCGAGGATCTGGATCGCGCGCTCGGTCGCCCAGACGGCGACCTCGCCAGCCTTGAGCTTCGACATCGAGCCCTCGGCGTTTTCGAACTTCTGGCCGCTGCGGCCCATCCAGGCGGCGCGCCAGACGAGCAGGCGGGCGGCGTCGATCTCCAGCTTCATGTCGGCGAGCGCGAAGGCGATCGCCTGGTTCTCGATGATCGCCTTGCCGAACTGCTGGCGCTCCTTGGCGTACTCGAGCGAGTACTCGTAGGCGGCGCGGGCGATGCCGAGCGCCTGGGCGCCGACCGTCGGGCGGCTCGCCTCGAAGGTCTGCATCGCCGCCTGCGACTTGGCTTTCTTGCCCTCGCGGACGCGCGCCAGCCGTTCGTCGAGCTTCTCCTTGCCGCCCAGCAGGCAGGCGCCCGGCACGCGGCAGTCGTCGAGGTGGACGTCGGCGGTGTGCGAGGCGCGCAGGCCGTGCTTCTTGACCTTGGCGCCCTGCTCGCAGCCCTTCGTCCCCGGCGGGACGATGAAGGCGGCGTGGCCGCGCGAGCCCAGCTCGCGGTCGACCGTGGCGATGACGACGTGGACGTCGGCGATGCCGCCGTTCGTCGCCCATGCCTTCTGGCCGTTGAGGATCCACTCGTCCGTCGCCTCGTCGTACTTGGCGGCGGTGCGGATCGCAGACACGTCGGAGCCGGCGTCCGGCTCCGACGAGCAGAATGCGGCGACTTTCGGATCGTCCGCGCTGCCGAAGCACTGCGGAATCCACTCGCCCATCTGCTCCGGGGTTCCCTGCCCGAAGATTGCGGCTACTGCCAGCGAGGTGCCCATGATCGCCATGCCGATGCCGGCGTCTCCCCAGAACAGCTCCTCGTTGGCGATCGGCAGCGTCAGGCCGGTTTCGTCGGCCCAGAACTGGCCGAGCGCTTCGAAGCTGTAGAGGCCGATCTTGGCCGCCTCCTGGATCACCGGCCACGGCGTCTCCTCGCGCTCGTCCCACTCCTCGGCGGCCGGGCGAACGACGCCCTCAGCGAAGCCGTGCACCCACTCGCGGATGTCCTTCTGGTCCTGGTTCAGCTCGAGAGTGAACTTCGGCCCGCCCTCGTCTGCGCCGTTTTCACCGCCCGTGGCCTCAGCCACCAGCGCCTCCGCCTCCGCCACTGCCGCTGTATCGCTCATAGGCGGCGAATTCTACATGGAAAGATGTCGCAATCCTCGCCTACAACCGCGATCGCAACGCTTTTTCTATGGATGACATCGAAAAAACGTTGCGACCGAAAAGGGGGTGGGAACGCGGCTCAGAAGTCGCGCAGGTCGAAGGCCTTGATGCCCTCGGGGCCGCCGTCGGCGCAGTCGAAGAAGCGCCGGTTGACGCAGTCGTAGGACTCGCCGCTGCCCTCGTAGGCGCGCTCGACCGAGAACTGGCACTGGGGCAGCGCTTCGCCGGTCATCTTCACCCCGCCGAAGCCGCCGGGTTGCAGCACCGCGTCGAGCTCGACCTTGGCCGAGAAGACCTCCTGCATGCAGCCGACGTACTGGATTCCGGTCAGCATGTCGACGAAGCTGTACAGGTAGCGGCAGCGCATTTCGGCGCAGCCGCGCGGCTCGACCATCTTGTCGCAGAAGGAGCGGCACTTCCTGCACTCGCCCACCTTCTCGCGAATCGCTGGCATGGAGAGATTCTACGGACCCTGACCGCGTAACCAAGCAGTTCGGCGGACGCAGGGAGCGTGGCGTGCTCCGCACGCGAGCGACCGAGGACTCCGAAGTGCGCAGGTTCGCGCGGTCAGGCAGCCAGTGCGGAGGCGGGCCCGAGAACGTGATCGAGCTCGCTCTTGAGCCGCCCGGAGGTGCGCACCCGGTAGCGCTCGCCGAACTGGAGCAGGGTCCGCCCGCCGTCGACGTGGCGGACCGCGAGATGGAAGTCCGAGTCGCCCCTGTGGTGCTCGAGCACCGCCTTCAGCTCCTCCAGAAGCGCATCGCTCAGCATCCCGGCCGCGATCTCGACCTCGAACGGCCCCTGCGGGGCGCTCGCCACCTCCGGCGCGTTGGCGATCTCGGCGGCGTCGGGTTCGAAGCGCTCGGCCTCCTGGACGACCAGCTTCGTCTCGCCGCGCTCCTTGTGGTCGATGCGACCGCGCACCAGAACGACCGCGTCCGGCTGGATCACATTGGCGCTCTCCGCCTGGTCGGCCTTGAAGACGAGCATCTCGACCTGTCCCTCGACGTCGTCGAGCGTCGCGAACATCATCTGGCTGCCGCTCTTGGTGCGGATCTTCTTGCACTCGGTGACGATGCCGCCGACCGTCACCCAGGAGCCGTCCTGCTTGCCGGCCAGCTCGGCCAGGCTGCAGTCGACCCGGGCGCGCAGGGCGCCGCGCACTTCGGTCAGCGGGTGCGAGGAGAGATAGGTGCCGAGCGTCTCCTTCTCCATCGCCAGCAGCTCGGCCCGCTCGAACTCCTCAGCCGAGATCGGCGGCCGGTGGTGCGCTTGCGCCGCCTGCGTTTCGCCGCCGCCCGCCTCGTCGCCGAAGTCGAAGATCGAGCCCTGTCCGAGTTGCGCGTCCTCCTGCGCCTTCTGCCCCGCAGACTGCGCGGCGGGCAGCGCCTCGAGCATTCCCCTGCGGGTCGCCCCGGTCGAGTCCAGCGCGCCGCACTTGACCAGGCATTCGATCGCCCGTTTGTTCACCGCGCGCGAGTCGACCCGTTCGCAGAAATCCCAGATCGAGGCGATCGGGCCGTCCTCGCGGGCGCGCAGGATCGCCTCGACCGCGGCGTGGCCGACGTTCTTCACCGCGTCGAGGCCGAAGCGGATCGCGCTCTCGGAGACGACGAAGTCGTGATCGGAGGAGTTGACGTCGGGGGGCAGCACCTCGATCCCCATCTCCTCGCAGCGGTTGACGAAGAACGGCACCTTGTCCTTGGTGTTCATCACCGAGGAGATCACCGCCGCCATGTACTCGGCGGGGAAGTTCGCCTTCAGGTAGGCGGTGCGATAGGAGATCAGCCCGTAGCAGGCGGCGTGCGACTTGTTGAAGGAGTAGTCGGCGGCGGCCTCCATCAGCGACCACATGTCGTTCGCCACCTTCGTCGCCGTGCCCGAGGCCTGCATCCCCTCGAGGAACTGGGCCTTCATCGTCGCCATCAGGTCGCGCTTCTTCTTGCCGATCGCCTTGCGCAGGTCGTCGGCCTCGGCGGGACTGAAGCCCGCCATCTGCTTGGCGATCTCCATCAGCTGCTCCTGGTAGAGGACGCAGCCGTAGGTCGGCTCGGTGATCGGCCGCAGGCGCTCGTCGGCGTAGGTGACCGATTCCGGGTTGCGCTTGCCCTTGGCGTAGACGTCGATGTAGCGCATCGCGCCCGGCCGGTAGAGCGCCACGAGGGCGACGATGTCGTCGAACTCGCTCGGCCGCACCTTCTTCATCGCCTCGCGCATGCCTTCGGACTCGAGCTGGAAGACGCCGGTGCCGTCGCCGCGGGTCAGCATCTCGAAGGTCTTCGCGTCGTCCATCGGGATCGCGCCGACGTCGAGGTCGACCCCGCGCGAGCGGCGGATGATCTCCGCCGCGTCCTCGATCACGTCGAGGTTGCGCAGACCGAGGAAGTCCATCTTCAGCAGGCCGATCTCCTCGATCGGGCCCATCGAGTACTGGGTGACGATCTTGTACTGGCGCTCCGCTTTGCCGCTGCCAGAGCCGTTGCCGTTCGCTGCGCCGGCGGCCGCTCCAGCGGCGGGCGCGCTGCGGTCCTCGGCGAGCTGCAGGGGAACGATCTCCTGCAGCGGCCGATCGGCGATCACCACCGCCGCGGCGTGGATCGAGTTGTTGCGGATGATCCCCTCCAGGCCCCTGGCGACGTCGACGATCTTCTTCGCCTCCGGCTCGGCGTCGTAGGTCTTGCGCAGCTCCTGCCCCGGCTGCAGGCATTCCTCGAAGGAGGGGTTGCGGCCGAGGATCGGCTCGGGGATCTGCTTGGCGAGGCGGTCGCCCGTCCCGTAGTCGAAGCCGAGCACGCGGGCGGCGTCGCGGGTCGCGGCGCGCGGCGCCATCTTGCCGAAGGTGATGATCTGGGCGACCGACTCGCGGCCGTACTTCTCGGCGACGTAGCGGATCACGCGCTCGCGACCGCGCACTGAGAAGTCGATGTCGATGTCGGGCATCGACTTGCGCCCCGGGTTGAGGAAGCGCTCGAAGAGCAGGTCGTTTGCGAGCGGGTCGATGTCGGTGATCGTCAGCGCGTAGGCGACGATCGAGCCGGCGGCCGAGCCGCGGCCCGGGCCGACCGCGATCCCGTTGTCCTTCGCGTAGCGGACGAAGTCCCAGACGATCAGGAAGTAGGAGGAGAAGCCCATCTCCTCGACCACGCCGAGCTCGAACTCGAGCCGTTCGCGCGCCTCGGCCGGGACCGGGTCGCCGTAGCGAGCGCGCATGCCCTCGTCGGCGATCCGGCGCAGCATCGCCGCCGGCTCCTCGCCGTCGGGCGTCGGGTAGCGCGGCAGCAGCAGCTTGCCGAGCTCGATCTCGACCGCGCAGCGCTCGGCGATCTCCAGCGTCGTCGGCACGGCATCGGGCCACTCGGCGAAGGACTCCGTCATTTCCTCACTGCTCTTCAAGTAGAACTCGTTGGTGTCGAAGCTGAGCTTCGGCGCCGCCAGGGTCGACTTGGTCTGCACGCAGAGCAGCGCCGCGTGGTTGTCGAAGTCCTCGCGCCGCAGGTAGTGCACGTCGGCGGTCGCGGCGAGCGGGCGGCCCAGCTCACGGGCGAGGCGGACGATCCCCTCGTTGGCCTTGTCCTGCTCGGGGATTTTGTTCTTCTGCACCTCGAAGTAGACCTGCTCGGGCCCGAAGGCCTGGATCAGGTCGTCGAGGTGGGCACGGGCGTCGTCCTCGCGCTCTTCGACCAACCGGCGGCAGAAGCGCGACTGCAGGCAGCCGGTGAGGGCGATCACGCCCTCGGCGTGGGCGGCGAGCAGCTCCATGTCGACGTTGGCCTTGCCGCGCGAGAAGCCTTCGAGGAAGCCGGCCGAGGTGAGCTTGACCAGATTGGCGAAGCCAACGTCGCTCTCGGCCAGGAGGGTGATGTGGTTGCGCTCGTATTTGGGCTTCTCCTTGACCGCCTGGACGTCGTCGACGAAGTAGGCCTCGAAGCCCACGATCGGCTTGATCCCGTGTTTCGCGCAGGCCTTGTAGAGGTCGACCGCGCCATTCATCACGCCGTGGTCGGTGAGCCCGAGGGCGGGCTGCCCCATCTCCGCCGCGCGCGCCGCCATCGCCTCGATCTTGCAGTGCCCGTCGAGCAGCGAGTACTCGCTGTGGGCATGCAGGTGGACGGCGGAGGGACTGCTCACGGGTGGCGCCGATCATGGCAATTCGGCCAGATGCCACAGGCGCGCTTTCGCGCGTATTCCGTGCGTATTTTTTCTCAGCCGCAGACCCAGGCGCTGGCGCCGGAGTCGGCCCAGATTTCGGCCGCGATGCGGTCCTGTTCGGCCTTCGGCGCGTTCTGCGGCGCGCCCTTGCCGCCGTAGAGCCGCCAGGTCGAGGGCAGGATCTGGTAGGCGCCGCCGGCGCCGCTGGAGGGGTTGAGCGCGCCGTAGTTGCCGCCCGACTCGCACATGACGATGTAGGTGGGGATCGAGTAGGGGCCGCCGAGCCAGCGCTCGACCGTGCCTTCGGCTTCGGCGCGACTGGCGGCTTCCGCCGCTTCGATGTCCTCCACCCAGCCGCCGATCTTCGACTTGAGGCTGGCGAGCGCGGCGCTGCGGGCGGCCGCGAGCTCCTGCAGCCGAGACGCAGATGCTTCGGCCTGCGCCCGCACCGAGGCGATTTCGCCGCGAGCCGCTGCCAGGCGCTGGTTGTAAGCGTCCACGCGAGCCTTCAACGCCGCAACCCGCCTCAGCGCGCGGGTCACCGAGAGGCGGACTTCGGCAACGCGCTCCGCCAGGTCCGTATCGGACTGCTGGATCCGCTCCAGGTATTCGGTGCGCGCCGCCAATTCGTCGAGGTCGTCGGAGGCGAGGATGGCGCTGGCGGTGCTCGGGGCGCCGCTCTCGTAGATCGCGACGAGGCGATCGGCCAATGCCTTGCGCGCGCGGCGCAGTCGCGCCTTCGCCGCCGCGAGCTGCCGCTGAGTGCGGCGGACTTCGCCGGCAAGTCTGGCCGCCTTCTCTTCACCCGTCGCCAGCAGAGCGCTGAGCTTCTCCTCGCGGGAAGCGGCGGCGACGGCTTCGCCTTCGGCGGAGGCGACTTCGGCCTGGGCCGACTGCAGCTGCCCCGCGAGGGAGCTGGCTTCTTCGCGCGCGGTCGAGACCTTCTGCTGCAGCGCGTCGATGCTCGCCGCGCCGGCGATGCCCACTGCCCCGGCGCAGAGCCCGAGCACGGCGCAGGCGAGCGCGACCAGGCGAGCGCGGCCCGCGGCGGTTGTCGCGAATCCTCGCGCCACGAAGCGGTCGAGGCTAGCGAACTTTGTTAGCGAACCCTCACAAGTTCACCGTAATCCGCAACGGATCTTGCGTTCAGCCCTCGGGGACGTTACGGCTCGCCAGGTAGGCGGCGACCGCGATGCCGGCGACGCTGAGGCCGATGCCGATGCGGATCTGGCGCCGGTAGCGCACCCGCACATAGCGCACCGCGAAGCGGATCGCGGCCCTGCCGAGACGTTCGTTGATCACGCCTCCTCCTCCCCGCGCTGGCGGATCCGGTGCGCCATCCGCGACTGCAGCGACCAGAGCTCGATGAAGCCAGGCGACGCCGACTGCGAGAAGAGGCCGCCCGACTCGGCGAAGGAGGCGAGGTCGGCGTCGTAGACCGCGTTGGGCGAGGAGCGGGTGACGACCCGGGCGCTGCCCTTGTAGAGCTTGAGGCCGATCTTCCCGGTCACCTGCGCGTTGACGGCGTTCATGTAGGCGTCGAGGTCCGTGCGCAGCGGCTCCCACCAGAGGCCGCCGTAGACGAGATAGGCCCAGTGGCGGTCGAGATCGGGCTTGAACTGGTTCTGGTGGATCGTGCCGACCAGCCGCTCCAGCTCCCTGTGCGCGGTGAGCAGGATCTCTGCCGCCGGCACCTCGTAGATGTCGCGCACCTTGAGCCCGACGATGCGGTCCTCGATGTGGTCGACGATGCCAATCCCATGCCGGCAGCCGATCTCGGCGGCCCGTTCGAGCAGCTCGACCAGCCCAAGCCGCTCGCCGTCGAGCGCCACGGGCACGCCGGCCTCGAACTCGACCTCGACGACCTCGGCCTCATCGGGCGCCTCCTCCGGCCGGGTGACGAGCTGGAAGACGTCGTCCTCCGGAGCGTGGTCGAGATCCTCGATCCAGCGCCCCTCCGACGAGCGACCCCAGAGGTTGTCGTCGATCGAGTAGGGGGCGACCTCGGTGCCGCCCTTGACCGGGATGCCGTGCTCGCGGGCGTAGGCGATCTCCTCCTCGCGCCCCATCTGCCAGGAGCGCACCGGAGCGATCGTCTTCAGCTCCGGCGCCAGCGTCGCGACCGTGGACTCGATCCGCACCTGGTCGTTGCCCTTGCCGGTGCAGCCGTGGGCGATCGTGTCGCAGCCGCTGCGCCGGGCATAGTCGACCGCGAGCTTGGCGATCAGCGGCCTGCCCAGCGCGGTGAAGAGCGGGTAGCCGCCGCCGTAGAGGGCGTTGGCTTTGATCGCCGGCAGGACGTACTCCGCGGCGAACTCCTCGCGCGCGTCGACGACGTGGCACTCGAGCGCACCGAGACGCTTCGCCTTGTCCTCGATCACGGCGTAGTCCTCGCCTGGCTGGCCGAGGTTGACGGTGAGGCAGACGACCTCGGCCTCGTAGGAGTCCTGGATCCACTTCAGCATCACGCTCGTGTCCAGGCCCCCCGAGTAGAGCAGGAGGACGCGCCGCACCTCGGCGGGGTCGGCCTCGTAGGAGGCGGTACGCAGCTGAGCGGGGGAATCCGCCACTAGCCGGGACCGATGCCGCCGCTGCCGCCTTCTTCTTCGGTCGGCGTGGTCGGCGACGTCGTCGTCGTCTCGGTCGTGGTCGAAGTCGATTCCGTCGTCGTCGGGGAGGTCGTCTCGGTCGTCAGGTCCGTCGCCGTGCCGGTGCTGGTTGCCTCGGTCGGCGACGAGACGGTGGTCGTCGTGCCGCCGTTGTCGTTGCCGGCGATCACGACGATCGCGATCACCAGCCCGACGATCACGGCGACGAGGCCGGCGACGAGCAGGCGCATGTTGCCGTGCGGGTGGTGGTGGTCGGGTTGGCCCATCATCCGGGTCGGGTCCTCATTCATGTCTGGTCCTCCGGTCCGAGTATCGCGTCGAGCATCTCGCTTGTGTTCTCGATGTCGAAGTCGCTTCTCAGCCGCCGCTCGATCTCCTCCCGGCTGCTGCCGGAGACGGCCATCTGGGTCGCGAGGACGCGCGCGCCGGCAGCGCTCGAGCGCTGTCCCGGCGAGTCCACGCCATCCGCCACCGGCTCGACCGGGCGCAGATGAGACTCGGGCCGCGAAGCGGTCGGCGGGTCGAGCTCGTCGGCCAGCTCGCGCAGGCGCTCGGCGACGACTCTATCGGCGCGCACGTTCGCTTCCTCGAGCTGGCGCCGCGCCTGCTCCTCGGCGTCGTCGATCACCTGCGCGGCAGCGCGCTCGGCCGCCTCGACGATCGCAGCGAGGCGCTCCGCCGTGCCGGCCGTCAGGGCGCGCGGCTCGGATGGCTTCTTCCGGCTCATCAGGTTGTGGCGTAGCTTATGAGCGCGGACCCGATCGCGGCGACGGCGCGATCGACGTGGTCGGGTTCGACCGTCAGCGGCGGCAGCAACCTCAGCGTCCCGGGCTCGGGAACGTTGACGACGAGTCCGTTGTCGAGCAGCTCGGCGCCGACCGCCGTGGCGTCGATGCCCTCTTCCAGGCCGACCCCGAGCATCAGGCCCCTGCCCCGAACCTCGCGTACGCCGTCGAGGGCGAGCAGCCCTTCGCGCAGCTGAGCGCCGCGTTCGCGGACCTGCCGCAGCAGCGCCGCGTCGTCGACGATCTCGAGCACGGCGAGCGCCGCGGCGCAGGCGACCGGGCCGCCGGCGAAGGTCGAGCCGTGATCGCCGGGCTCCAGCACCTCGCCCGCCGCCGGGGTCGTCACGCAGGCCCCGATCGGCATCCCTCCGCCGAGCGCCTTGGCGCTGGTCAGGACGTCGGGACGGACCGGGGTCTGCTCGTAGGCCCAGAGCGAGCCGGTGCGACCGACCCCGGTCTGGATCTCGTCGAGGATCAGCAGCGCGCCGGCCTCGTCGCATGCCTGGCGCGCCGCCAGCAGCGTCTCGTCGCTGAGCGGGTAGATGCCGCTCTCCCCCTGGATCGGCTCGATCAGGACGGCGGCCGTGCTCTCCCCCACCGCCTCGCGCAATGCCGCGGCGTCGTCGAAGGGGACGGCGTGGAAGCCGGGCAGCATCGGCCCCAGGTCGGGGTTCGCGGCCAGCTTCGGGGTCGCCGAGAGCGCCCCGTAGGTGCGGCCGTGGAAGTCCTGCTCGAAGCTGACGATCCGCGGCGCCTCGACCCCGCGCCGGTGGGCGTGCTTGCGGGCGATCTTGATCGCGCACTCGTTCGCCTCGGTCCCCGAGTTGGCGAAGAAGACGCGGCCGCCGAGGCTCGACTCGGATAGGCGCTCCGCCAGCCGCACCATTGGCTCGGTGTAGAAGAGGTTGGAGGCGTGCATCAGCCGTCCGGCCTGCTCGCGCACGGCCTCGACCACGGCCGGGTTGCAGTGCCCGACCGAGCAGACCGAGATGCCACCGAGGAAGTCGAGGTACTCCCCGCCCTCGGCGTCCCAGAGCAGCGCCCCCTCGCCGCGCACGAACTCGACCGGCGCGCGCCGGTAGGTGCGCATCAGGTAGCGCTCCTCGAGGGCCTGGAGGTCGGTCAGGTTCACGGTGTGATCTTTGTGCCGACGCCAGCGTCAGTGAAGAGCTCAAGCAGGAGACTGTGAGGCTTTCGGCCGTCAATGATGTGAGCAGCCTCGGTCTTCCCCTTGAGAGCATCCACGCATGCCTGCAACTTCGGCCGCATACCCCCGTTGAGCGAGGAAAGACTCGCCTCGACATCTTTCACCGAAGCATGTCGAATCAGCGAGCGTTCGTCCGGAGGATTGCGCAGCCACCCCACGACGTCGGTGATGAAAATCACCCGGTATGCGCCGATGCCTGCCGCAACCTTGCCTGCCGCCTCGTCGGCGTTGACGTTGTAGGGCTGTCCGCCCCGATCTGTTGCAGAGGAGGCGATCACGGGAATGTAATCCTCGGCAATGTGATCAAGCACATCTACGTTGACATGCTCGACCGAACCGACGAAACCGACTTGATCCGCGTTGGGAACGGGTTTTACATCGAAAAGACTTCCATCCTCGCCCGAGAGACCAACCGCCGGTTGCCCATGACGGTTGAGCCGGCGCACTATTTCTGAATTGATCTTGCCGCGCAGCACCATTTTTGCCACCTCCACGACCTCGGGGTCCGAAACCCTCAAGCCTTCGTGGAACCGCGATTCGATTTGGAGCCGTTTCAAATAAGCCGTAATCTCCGGGCCGCCTCCGTGGACGATCACTGGATCGATACCGACGTACTTGAGCAGAACCACGTCTGTGGCAAATGCCTCGCGAAGCGCCTCCTCATGCATCGCCGCGCCGCCGTACTTGATCACCACCCTCTTGCCGTGATACTCGCGGATATACGGAAGCGCCTCCAACAGCGTTTCAACCGTGGCGCTGCTCCACTTCGCCGCGAGGCCTTCGTCGAAAACCGGCTTTTCTTCAGTCATGTCGTGTACTCCGCGTTGATTTTCACGTACTCGTAGCCCAGATCCGAGAACCAGACGTGGGCGCTGTGCTCGCCGCGATCGAGCCGCAGGCCGATCTCGGGCTCGGCGGTCTCCGCCGCCAGCTCGGCGTTGTCGATCGTCTCGCCGCCGATCTCCTCCAGATCCTCGCCGGCCAGGGCCTGGCCGGCGGCCTGTGCGATCCGGCCCCAGTTGGGGTCGCGGCCGAAGAGGGCGGTCTTGACCAGGGGCGAGTTGGCGATCGCGCGGGCGACGCGCTCGGCCTCGGCCGTCGAGGCGGCGCCGTCGACCTGGACGCGGCAGACCCGGGTCGAGCCCTCGCCGTCGGCGACGATCTCGAGCGCCAGCTGCAGCAGGACGGCGTCGAGCAGCCCCTCGGGCAACGGCGCCCCGGCGGCGCCCGTCGCCTGCAGCAGCACCGTGTCGTTTGTGCTCATCTGACCGTCGACGGTGATCCGCTCGAAGGATGCGTCGCTGGCGGCGCGCAGCGCCGCGTCCGGATCGTCGACGACGGCGTCGGTCTGGGCGAAGCAGAGCATCGTCGCCATGTTCGGCCGGATCATGCCTCCGCCCTTCGCCTGGGCGGAGACGGTCACGCCGCCGGCGCGCAGGGTGCAGCGCTTGGGCCAGCGGTCGGTGGTGAGGATCGCGTCGGAGAAGGCGACGGCGCCGTCGGGCCTGAGACCCGCCGCCGCCTCGCCGATGCCGCCGAGCACCGCGTCGACCGGGAGCGGCACGCCGATCACGCCGGTCTCGGCGACGGCGACCGCCTCTGGGCGCAGCCCGAGCTTCGCCGCCGCCTCGTCGCACATCGCGACCGCGTCGGCGTAGCCCTGCTCGCCGGTCTCGGCGTTGGCGTTGCCGGCGTTGACAACCGCGGCCCGGATCGCCTCCCGCTCGCAGCGCTTGCGACAGACGCGCACCGGCGCAGCGGCCGAGGCGTTGCGGGTGAGCAGGATCGCCGAGGCGACCCGCTCCTCGTCGCAGACCAAGAGGCCGACGTCCGTTTTACCGCCGCCCTTGAGGCCGCAGTGCGCGGCGCCGGCCCGGAAGCCCGGCGCGAGCTCGGCAGGGTCGAGCTCCTCGACCCCGGCGGGCGGCGTGACCCAGCGCGATTTAAAGAAGCCGTCGCTCACAAGAGGCCCTCTGTCTCGTCGAGCCCCAGCATCAGGTTGAGGTTCTGCACGCCCTGCCCTGATGCTCCCTTCCAGAGGTTGTCGATCGCCGAGAAGGCGAGCACCCGCCCACGCTCCTCGACGGTGACGTAGACATGGCACTCGTTCGTGTCGCGCACGTCACGCAGGCCGGGCGGCCCGTCGACGACCCGGACGAACGGCTCCCCGGCGTAGCGCTCGCGATAGAGCGCCTGGACGTCCTCCTTGGAGATCGGCTCGCTCGTCTGCGCGAAGCAGGTGGCCAGCTCGCCCTGGTCGAGCGGCAGGAGGTGCGGCACGAAGACGACCGGCGCGGGGCTGCCCAGCGCCGCCAGCTCCTGCTCTATCTCGGGCCGGTGCCTGTGGCCCTCGGTCTTGTAGGCGAAGGCGTTCTCGTCCATAGAGACGTAGTGCATCGCGTCGCCCCCGCCGCGCCCGGCTCCCGAGACGCCCTGCTTGGCGTCGATGACGACGTCGCTGAGCAGGCCGCGCTCGGCCAGCGGCGCGAGGGCAAGCACGCTCGCGGTTGGGTAGCAGCCGGGAGTGGCGACGAGCTTGGCCCCGCGCAGCTCGTCGCGGTAGAGCTCGGTCAAGCCATAGACGGCGTCGTCGAGCAGCCCGGGGGCGCCGTGCGCGCCGTACCAGCGCTCGTAGGTGGCCAGATCGCGCAGGCGGAAGTCGGCCGAGAGGTCGACGACGAGGATGCCCTTATCGCGCAGAGCGGCAACGGTCGGCGCGGCGGCGCCGTGCGGGTAGGCGACGATCGCCGCGTCCACCCCGTCGACCTCCTCGAGGTCGAGCTCGGTCAGCTCCAACGAGACCCGGTAGCGCGGGTAGAGGGAGTCGAGCCGCGTGCCGGCGTCGCTGCGCGAGGTGACGGCGACCAGCTCCAGCTTCGGATGACGCCAGACGATCTGGGCGGCGAGCGCGCCTGTGAAACCCGAGGCGCCGGCGACCAGCACCCGCGCCGCGGGGTCGCCGTCGAGCGGCTGCGCGTTGACGTCAGCCACGCAGCTCACCCCCGATCTTCGCCAGCTCGGCCTCGATCGCGGCACGCCGCTCGGCGACCTCCTCGTCGGTGAGGGTCCGGTCGGGGGCGCGGAACTCGAGCCGCAGCGCGATGCTCTTGCGGCCCTCGCCGAGCTGCTCGCCCTCGTAGAGGTCGAAGACGTCAGCCGAGCGGAGCAGCCCGCCGCCGCCGGCCTGGACGGCCGCGCGCAGCTCGGCCGCCGGCAGCTCGGCGGGCACGACCACGGCGATGTCCTGGTTGACGGCGGGGAAGGTGGTCACGTCCTCGAAGGTCTCCTCGCCCGCCGTGGCCGTGGCGACGAGGGCGGCGAGGTCGACTTCGAAGCCGCTCGCCGCCTCCACGTCCCACTCCCGGCAGACGAGGGGATGGACCTCCCCCAGCCAACCGGCGTTCGCTCCAGCAGCGCTGACGCGCGCGGCCCGGCCCGGATGCAGGAAGGGCTCCTCGACAGGCTCGAACGCGAGCTCCGCGCCGAGCTGGCCGGCAAGCGCTTCCAGCGCACCCTTGAGGGCGAAGAAATCGGCCGCCTCGCCCCCGCCCCGCCACGACGCGGGCCCGAGCGGTCCCACGGCGAGCGCCCCAATCCGGTGCGGCTCGTGGTCCGGCGCCTCCCGCTCACCGGGGAAATCCCCGGCGAGCCCGCCGACGGGCCGATACGTCAAGTCAGACTTGACGTATCGGCCCGTCGGCGGGGCAGTTGGGAGGTAGGCGCGGCCGGACTCGAAGAGCGCGACGCGGTCGGCGCCGCGGGCGAGATTGCCCTGGGCGACGTCGAGCAGCGAGCCGAGCAGAATCGTCCGCATCGCCGACTGGTCCTCGGAGAGCGGGTTGGAGATGACGACCGGGTTGGCGCGCGGATCGTCCTCGGCGATCCGCAGCCGGGCGGCCTCGCCGGGGTCGGTGAAGCTCCAGCCGACGACCTCGTCGAAGCCGAGGTCGCGCATCGCGTCCTCGGCCCGGCGCCGCAGGCGCTGCTCCCGGGTCAGACCGCCCGCCTGGCCCACCACCGCCGGCAGCGTGCTGGGCAGGTGCTCGTCGAGGCCGCGCACGCGCGCGACCTCCTCGATCAGGTCGACCTCACGGGTGACGTCATAGTGGCGGTCGGGAGGAACGGCGACGGCGAGATCCTCGCCGGCGACCTCGACGCCGAAGCCGAGCCGCTCCAGATAGGCGACCTGGTCGGACTGCCCGATCGGCATCCCGAGCAGGCCCTCGACCCGCTCGCCGCGCAGGGTCAGCTGCCGCGGCTCGGGCGCCTCAGCGGCGACGTCGATCGTCCCCGGCACGAGCTTGGCGCCGCAGAGCTCGACCATCAGCTGCGAGGCGATCCGCTGCGCCCGCATGCAGAGCTCGGGGTGCAGCTGCTTCTCGAAGCGCGAGGACGCCTCCGAGCGCAGGCTCAGCTCGCGCGAGCTGCGCAGGATGTTGGTCCCGTTCCAGTTGGCGACCTCGAGCAGGACGCGAGTCGTGTCCTCGGAGACCTCGGAGCTAGCGCCCCCCATGATCCCGGCGATCCCGGAGGGGCCGTTGGCGTCGCAGACGAGGACCGTCTCGGCGTCGAAGGTCCGCTCGACGCCATCGAGGGTCGTCATCTTCTCGCCGTCGGCCGCGGCGCGGATCGTCAGCGCCCCGTCCGGCACCTTGTCGAGGTCGAAGGCGTGCAGCGGCTGCGCGGTGAGCAGCATCGTGTAGTTGGTGATGTCGACGACGTTGTTTATCGGCCGCTGGCCGGCCGCCGCCAGCCGCGCCTGCAGCCAGCGCGGAGAGGGTCCGATCGTCACGTCGGTGAAAACGCGCGCTGTGAAGCGCGGGCAGAGCTCGGGGACCTCGACGGTCACCGAGGCGTAGTCGCCGACCTCGCCCTCGCCGCCCGCCTCGGCGTCCTCCGCCCAGGGCTCGGAGCCCAGCGGCGCGCCGCTGATCGCGTGCACCTCGCGGGCGACGCCGTAGACCCCGAAGCAGTCGACCCGGTTCGGCGTCACCTCCAGCTCGAGCACGGCCTCGCCGACCGGCAGCACCTCGGCGAGCGGCGTCCCCGGCGCCAGGCTTCCGGTGCGCTTTTCCCCCGAAATAGGGGGATAAGGCGCACCGGAACCGTTCTCGTCAAGGACCATGATCCCGTCGGGGCTCTCGCCGACGCCCAACTCCGAGGCGGCGCAGATCATCCCGGCCGAGCGCACGCCGCGCAGCTTCGCTTCGCCGATCTCCTGGCCGCCCGGCATCACGGCGCCGGGCAGCGCCACCGGCACGGTCTGGCCGGCGGCGACGTTGGAGGCGCCGCAGACGATCGTCCGCTCGCCGTCCCCGGTGTCGACCGTGCAGACGGTGAGTCGATCGGCTTTCGGGTGCTTCTCGGCCGTGAGGACCCGGCCGACGACGAAGCCGTCGGCGGAGGGCGGGCCGACGCTCGCCACCCGCTCGACCTCGGTCCCGGTCATCGCCAGCCGCTCGGCCAGCTCCGCCGCCGGGACGCCCGGGTCGCAGTGCTCCTTCAGCCACGAGTACGGGACTCTCATGAGAACTGCTCCAGCACCCGCACGTCGTTGTCGAAGAAGCGCCGCAGGTCGGGCACGCCGTGGCGCAGCATCGCGATCCGCTCGACCCCCATGCCGAAGGCGAAGCCCTGCACCCGCTCGGAGTCATAGCCGTGCGACTCGACGAAGCCGAGCACGTTGGGGTCGACCATGCCGGCGCCGCCGACCTCGATCCAGCCGATCCCCTTGCAGAGGTTGCAGCGCTCGCCGCCGGCGAGCTCGCCGCTTCCCTCGCACTGGAAGCAGGAGACGTCGAACTCGACGCTCGGCTCGGTGAAGGGGAAGAAGTGCGGCCGCATCCGCGCCTCGCGGCCGGCGCCGAAGATCGCCCGCAGCATCTCGTCGAGCGTCCCCTGCAGGTCGGCGAGCGTGATCCCCTCGCCGATCGCCAGGCCCTCGACCTGGTGGAACATCGGGCTGTGGGTCGCGTCGGAGTCGCGCCGGTAGACCTTGCCCGGCGCGATCATGAAGATCGGCGGCGGCTGCGACTCCATCCCCCGCACCTGCACGGGCGAGGTGTGGGTACGCAGCAGCACCTCGGGGTCGGACTGGACGTAGAAGGTGTCCTGCAGCATCCGCGCGGGATGGCCCGGCGGGTGGTTGAGCGCGGTGAAGTTGTAGTAGTCGTGCTCGACCTCCGGGCCCTCCATCACCCGGTAGCCGAGGCCGATCATCGTGTCCTCGATCTGCCGCGTCGTGCGCGTGATCAGGTGGATGTGGCCGACCGGCCGCGCCGGCGCGCCGGGCAGGGTGACGTCGACCCGGTCCTCGGCGAGCCGGGTCTCCAGCTCGCTCGCGTCGAGTGCCGCGGCGCGCGCCTCGATCGCCGCTTCCAGCTCGGTGCGCACCCTGTTGGCGCCAGAGCCGACCTTTCCCCGTTCCTCGGCCGGCAGCTCGGCGATGCCGCGCAGGATCGTCGTCAGCTCCGCCTTCCGGCCCAGGTAGCGGACCCGCAGCTCCTCCAGCTCGGCGGTGCCGCCGGCCGCGTCGATCGCCGCCGCGGCCTCGACTCCGATCTCCTCGATCCGGTCAAGCATTGGGCGACTCCTCCGGCATGGCGAGCGAAGATATCCGCTCGGCGCATATGGCGGCTACGGCGGCGACGTTGAGCGACTCGGCGCCGCCCGGCCGCAGCGGGATGGTCGCCTGCGTCTGACAGGCGGCAAGGATCTCGTCGGGCAGGCCCTCGCGCTCGGCGCCGAGGCAGATCGTCGCAGCGCCGTCGAGCGCGGCGAGCGGCTCGCCGCCGTGGGCGACGGTCGCGACCCGCGGGGCCGGGGTGTCCCCCACACCGCCCCTGGCAAGCGGCTGGGCGAAGATCGAGCCCATGCTTGCGCGCACCGCCTTTGGCGAGAACGGGTCGGCGCAATCGGGACCGAGGACGACGGTTCCGCCGAGCAGGCCGTGCGCGGTGCGGACGATCGCGCCGACGTTGCCCGGGTCGCCGACCCCGTGCAGGTAGAGACAGGGCGAACCACCCGGCTCGGCCCAGCGCTGCGGCCAAACGGCGATCGCCCGCGTCCCCGAGCCGAGGCTCGACACCGAGGCAAGCAGGCTCGCCTCGACCTCCTCGCCGCCGAGGTCGCTGCCGGCCGCGGTGAGCAGGAAGCGAGGCTCGACGCCCGCGGCCAGCCCGGCCTCGACCAGATCCTCGCCCTCGGTGACGAAGGCAGCCTCACGGTCGCGGTGCCTGCGCTCCGCCAGCTTGCGCACCAGCTTCAGCTTCTCGTTTTGGGGGCTCTCGATCATCGAAATGTGTGGTCGTATCTCTGGTCGTGGCTCTGTTCTGGTTCTGCGTTTCTTCTCCTGGAACGAAAAAGCGGGCCGTGAGAGGCCCGCCCGGGAAGTTGGAGTGTGGGTCGCGGCTAGGCGGCCGCGCCCTCCCGGGCAAGCTCCACAAATCGGCGAAAGGCGTCGCGGTCATGGACCGCGATGTCGGCGAGCATCTTGCGGTTCACCTCGACCCCGGCCTCGTCGAGGCCGTGAATCAATTCCGAGTAGCTCATGCCCTCGAGCCGCGCGGCGGCATTGATGCGGGTGATCCAAAGGCGCCGGAACTCGCGCTTGCGGTTGCGCCGGTCGCGGTAGGCGTACATCCCCGAGCGCTGCACCTGCTCCTTGGCGAACCGGTAGGAGGAGTGCTTGCGCCCGAAGTAGCCTTTCGCTTCTTTGAGGACTTTGCGCCGCTTCTTGCGCGCGTGGACCGACCGTTTGACCCGGCTCACTTGGTGCCTCCGAGCAGGTGCCGCACGGTCTTGCTGTCCGACGGCGCGATCTCGACCGGCCGTGCCATCCGCCGCTTGCGCTTGGGCGACTTCTTCTCGAGGATGTGGCTCGAGTAGGCCCGCCTGCCGCGCAGCTTGCCCGTGGCGGTCTTGCGGAAGCGCTTCTTGGCGCCTGAGTGTGTCTTCATCTTGGGCACGGGACGGCTATTGAAGCAGACGGGCGCGGTGTCGGGGTACTGTGGCGGCCGATGCGCATCGTCTACGTCGTCGGCACGCGGCCCAATTTCGTCAAGACGGCGCCGGTGATCGGCGCCCTGCGGGAGCGCCTGCCGGCGGGCCGCCACGCGCTCGTCCACACGGGTCAGCACTACGACCGGATGATGTCGGCGGTCTTCCTCGAGGAGCTGGGCGTGCCGGCGCCCGACCACATGCTCGAGGTCGGCTCGGGCAGCCACGCGCAGCAGACAGCGCGGGTGATGGAGCGGCTCGAGCCGGTGCTGGAAGAGGAGCGGCCGGACCTGGTCATGGTCCCCGGCGACGTCAACTCGACGATGGCGGCGGCGCTGACCGCGGCCAAGATGCAGATCCCGGTCGCCCACATCGAGTCGGGGCTGCGCAGCTTCGACCGCACGATGCCCGAGGAGCTGAATCGCGTCCTCACCGACCACGTCGCCGACCATCTCTTCATCCACAGCCCCGAGGCAAACGACAACCTGCACGCCGAGGGCATTCCGGCCGAGCGCATCCACCTCGTCGGCAACACGATGATCGACACGCTCGTTGCGCTGGAAGGGCGCTTCCGGGCGGCGGGCGCAGCGACTCGGCTCGGGGTCGAGCCCGGCAGCTTCGTCCTCGTCACGCTGCACCGCCCGGCACTGGTCGACGGGCCGCTGCTGCCGGAGACGATGGCCCGTCTGGCGGGGCTGGCGCAACAGATGCCGGTCGTCTTCCCGGTCCACCCGCGCACGCGGGCGATGCTGGAGTCGGTCGAGGCCGACCAGCCCGGCCTGCACCTCTCCGACCCGCTCGGCTACCTCGACTTCCTCTCGCTGCTGGCCGACGCCGGCGCCGTCCTCACCGACTCCGGCGGCATCCAGGAGGAGACGACCTACCTCGGCATCCCCTGCTTCACATTGCGCGACAACACCGAGCGCCCGATCACCGTCACCGCGGGCACCAACACCCTCCTGGGCCTCGACCCGGAGGCAATCTCGACGATCCCGGAAGCACTGGCCAACCGTCCCTCCCCCCCCCAAGCTCCCCCTCCCCTCTGGGATGGGCGGGCAGCAGGGCGCATTGCGGACATCCTCGCCGGCCAATCTCAGTAGGCCAAAGCGTCTTGTACTTTTTCGCGGGCGCACGCCCCGCGGCGCCAGCTGTCCCCGTCTCTCGAAAAAGTTAAGCGGAGGCCTGCTGGGATTGGCCGGCGTCTTTCCCAGGCGCCAGCAACATGCTCATATTCCGCCCTTCCTGCAGCGGCTGCTGCTCGATCACCGCGAGCCCGTCGAGGTCCTCGAAGAGGCGCTCGAGCAGCGCCCGTCCCCGCTCGGGGTGGGCCTGCTCACGCCCGCGGAACATGATCGTGATCTTGACCTTGTCCTGATGGCGGAGGAAGCGCTCGACGTGGCCCTTCTTGGTCTCGTAGTCGTGGTCGGCGATCTTCGGCCGCAGCTTGATCTCACGCACGTTGACCTGCTGCTGATGCTTGCGCGCGGCCTTCTGCTTCTGCTCCTGCTCGTAGCGGTACTTCGAGTAGTCGAGCAGGCGCGTGACCGGCGGCTTCGAGTTCGGCGCGACCTCGACCAGGTCGAGGTCGGCGTCCTGGGCGCGTTTCATCGCCTCCGCCGTGTCGACGATGCCGAGCTGCTCCCCGTCGGCGCCGATCAGGCGCACTTTGGGCACCCGGATGCGCTCGTTGATCCGAGTCGTGTCGCGCTCTGGCGGGCGCCGATCGAACCTGCGAGGGACCGGCACTATAGAGACGAGAAGTCGGGCATCAAGTGGACGAGGAAAAGGGAGACGGGCACGGGACGCTCAGCGGAAGCGGCGCGAGGTGTTTGGCGTGCCAGCGGTCAAGTGCTCGCAGTATAGACACGGTCCGCGAAGTCCGCGACCGGCATCGCTCCGAGCTCGCCGTCGCTGTGTGAGCGAACGGAGACGGCGCCCGCCTCCAGCTCGCGGTCGCCGACGACCAGCATGTAGGGGTAGCGGCCCAGCTCGGCGTCGCGGATCTTCTTGCCGACCGACTCCGAGCGCTCGTCGACCTCGACCCGGACGCCCGCCTCGCGCAGCTCCGCGGCCACCTGGCCGGCGTACTCGACGTGCTTGTCGGAGACGGGCAGGACGACGGCCTGCACCGGCGCCAGCCAGGCCGGGAAACGCCCCGCGTAGTGCTCGATCAGGATCCCCGCGAAGCGCTCCATCGAGCCGAGCAGGGCGCGGTGGATCATCACCGGCCGGCGCTGCTCGTCGTCGGCGTCGACGTAGGTGAGGTCGAAGCGCTCGGGCATGAAGAAGTCGACCTGGCAGGTGCCGCACTGCCAGGAACGGCCAAGCGCGTCGGTGACGTGGAAGTCGATCTTCGGCCCGTAGAAGGCCCCGTCCCCGGGGTTGAGCTGGTACTCGCGACCCTGACTCTCGAGGGCCCCGCGCAGCGCCTCCTCGGCCTGCTCCCACTGCTCGTCAGTGCCGATCGACTTCTCGGGGCGGGTCGAGAGCTCGACCCGCACGTCCTCGAAGCCGAAGCGGGCGTAGAGCTCGTCGATCGCCTCGCAGACCGAGCCGACCTCGTCGACGATCTGCTCCGGAGTGCAGTAGATGTGGGCGTCGTCCTGGGTGAAGGCGCGGACCCGCAGCAGGCCGTGCAGGACGCCCTCGCGCTCGGCGCGCGAGACCTGCCCGAACTCGGCGATCCGCAGTGGCAGGTCCCGGTAGGAGTGGCGCTGGGCGCCGAAGACGAGGCAGGCGCCCGGGCAGTTCATCGGCCGCAGCGCGAACTCGCGCTCGCCCGACTCGGTGAAGTACATGTTCTCGCGGTAGTTGTCCCAGTGACCGGAGCGGTGCCAAAGCGCGACGTCCATCACCTCGGGCGTCTTGATCTCCTCGTAGCCGCGCTTGCGCAGTTGGGCCTGAACCTCGGCCTCGATCAGGCGCAGCAGCGTCGTGCCGTTGGCGAGCCAGAAGGGCATGCCGGGCGCCTCCTCGCGCAGCATGAAGATGCCGAGCTGAGGGCCGAGGCGGCGATGGTCGCGCGCCTTCGCCTCCTCGATCCGCTCCAGGTGCTGCTCGAGGTCCTTCTTCGAGAAGAAGGCGGTGCCGTAGATGCGGGTCAGCATCTGGCGGCTCTCGTCGCCGCGCCAGTAGGCGCCGGCCAGCGATTCGAGCTTGATCGCCTTGATCCGCCCGGTCGAGGGGCCGTGCGGGCCGCGGCAGAGATCCTCGAAGGGGCCGTTGCGGTAGAGCGAGACGGTCTCGACGCCTTCGTCGGCGACCAGGTCGCGGATCAGCTCGACCTTGTAGTCCTCGCCCTGGCGCTCGAAGATCTCGATCGCTTCAGCGACGGGGACGTCGCGGCGCGCGAAGGGCTCGTCGGCCTCGATGTGGCCGCGCATCGCCGCCTCGATCTTCTCCAGATCGGCGTCGGTGACCTTGACGTCAGCCGGAAAGTCGAAGTCGTAGTAGAAGCCATTCTCGATCGCCGGCCCGATCGTCACCTTGGTGCCGGGATAGAGCTCCTGAACCGCCTCGGCCATCACGTGGGCCGCGTCGTGGCGAATCAGCTCCAGCGCCTCGGGGTCGCGATCGGTGAGGATCGCGATCTCGGCCCCGTCGGGCAGCGCCGCCGAAAGGTCGCGCAGCTCGCCGTCGACCGCGATCGCCAGCGCGGCCTTTGCCAGGCCGGGGCCGATCGCAGCAGCCGCATCGGCGCCCGTGGCGCCATGGTCGAGCTCCAACGGTTTCCCGTCGGGCAGCTTGACCGTGATCTTCTGCGTCGCCGCCTCGATGCGGCCATGCTACCCACGGTCCCCCTGCGGTCGTAGTTCTTCTCGGATAGCGGGCGGAGGTGCGACCAGATCCCACCCTCTCTCCACGCCCTCTTTGCGGTCGTACCTGTTCCCGCTATCCGGGCAGAACTACGACCGCTATTGGGAGGGGGAGTAGCGGGCCTGGCGGACGGCGATCAGGGGACAAGGGCTTTCGCCCCGAACCGGCGTCGTGCGTTGCCAGAGCACGTAGGGGCCGGCGACGCGCAGGCGACGAAGATGCGGGAACGGGGGCTGGGCTGATTCTGTGACAACGAAGCGGACGCCGGGCGGGGGCTTTGAGTCGGCTTCGTCTGTGGCCTTGATGCAGACGCGGCCGCCGCGCAGCTCCCAGGAGACGTACGGAACCCCGTGCTCGTCTTCGAGCAATTGACGCGAGGCGAGGACCAGGGTAGGCCCTTCGCCGACGTCGGCGCGGAAGCCCGTGAGGGCCGGCGAGTAGGACGACGGTCCGACCGGGGCGTTGGCGAGGGCAAGCAGTGAGCAGGCACCCGAGGCCAACAGATAGAGCCACGCGACCGGGCGCCTCAGCAGCGGCAGGACGATGACCAGCGCCGCAATTGGCGCCGCGACCTCGATCGCCTTGGCAGCGGTGTACGCAGTTCCGCCGAGGCGGGCCGCGGCGTAAGCGCACACCGCGGCGACGAGCCCGGCGAGGATTGCGGTCTCGCGGCGGCGCCAGGCGAGAACGGCGCCGTAGGCGAGGAGGATCGATGCGAAGGCGGCCCCCAGGTAATAGCCGAAGGCCGGCACGGCGCCGTCACCGGGCGAGAGACGGAAGTCGCCCGAGGGCCAGATGCCGAGCGCCTCGAAGGGCGAGACCTGGCCGAAGAGGTTGCCGAGGCCGGGGCCGTTGGGGTCGAAGGTCTCGAAGCTGTGGAAGTCGATCATCCGGCCGATCTCGGGGGCGATCAGGACGGCGAATACGAGCACGGCCCACAGGACCGGCCGTATTGCCGCGGGTCCTGGCGTGGTGATGGGGGTGTCCGTCTTGGCGCTGGGTTTTTCGCCCGAAGAGGTGGGGGCCGTCCGAGAAGGGTGGGTGGGGCGAAAAACAGGACGCCGCGCCTCGCCGGACACCCCCATCACCACGCCACCCGCGGAAGAAACGGTCTTGCCGCGGACGAGCTCCAGCAAGGCCCAGATGGCTGCTGCCGGGATCAGCCAGATGAGACCCGGGAAGCTGTAGGTGTAGACGGAGCCGACCGCAAGGATGGCGGCAGGGACGAAGCGGAGATTTAGCTCGCGCCAGTCGGAATTGTGGGACGACTCTCTCAGGGCAAGGACGAAGGCGAGGAAGAAGAGGGCCTGCATCGTCTCCTTGAAGGCGCCCTGGGCGAAGTAGGAGGCGACCATGTAGGCGAGACCGACGACGAGGGACGCGGGGATGCGCAGGACGGCCGGCTGGTCGCGGAAGGCCGTTAGCGCGGTGAGCGACGCGAGGACGGCAACGGCGATTGTGAGGCCGGTAAAGCCGGGAACGAGGCCGACGCCGAGCCCCTCATGCAGGGCGACGACGATCGCGTGCGGTCCGAGCGGATAGCCCTGGCGCAACAGCTCGGAGGGCAGTCCGCCCGCGAGGCGATCGGCGGCAAGGAGGTGCTGCGACATGTCGGGGTTGAAGCTCGTGCCGAGAATCCCGAAGTGGCCTTCGACGACGAAGGGAAGCGATACGGCGAGAAGGGCGACCCCGGCAATCGGCGCGCCAACCCGTAGCGCCTCTCCCCCGCCCTCGAGCCGATGCCACAGATAGGCGATCGAGGCGGCGGTCAGCAGCAGGACTACAACCGCGGAGACCGCCCCCCGGCCCGGCAACCGCACCGTCCCCCAGCAGGCCGCGCAGACCAACGCCAGCCCGACCGCGGGCGAGAGCCACGACCAGCGCCGGACGCCGCAGAGCGCGAGCGCCGCCTGCCCGATCGCCAGCGAGGCGACGCAAACGGCCAGCACGGCTGCACAGGTACCGACCACGGGCGGGCGAGGTTAAAGGACGAGTCAGAGGGGTGGGAGGAATCGCTCAGCGCAAACGGTCAAGTTTGCAAAGCAATCCAGTAATTACTCCTATAGATTGCCGCCAACTCGACGAAAGGCCATATGGATCGTCTGAAGCTCGTCTTCCTCCTGTCCATCGGAATGCTGACGCTATGCGCCCTCGCGCCCACTGCCGCGTCCGCGATCGACTACGACTGCGCAGATTTCACCTATCAGGAGGAAGCACAGGAATATCTCCTGCCCGGCGACCCCTACAACCTCGACGGCGACAACGACGGGATCGCCTGCGAGGACCTTCCGTCCAGAGGCAGCGGTGGAGGAGGCGGCGGCCCACAGGAACCGCCTCCGCCGCCGAAGCTGGACAAGTCGGTCGCCAGGAGCGCGGCACGCCAGGCCGCCGCCAGCTACGTTCGCCGCAGCCCCCGCCTCGACCGATCCGCCTTCAAGGGCTGCCACCGCAAGACACGCCAACACGTCGACTGCAACTTCCTCGGCCGCGGCGAGACGAAGGCCAGGAAGTTCGCGTGCAGGTTCAAGGTCGCGGTCGAAGGCACGAACGCGAGTCACTCGGCGTGGGTCGCCAGGATCAAATGCCATTCCGAGCCGAAGCAGATCCTGCGCTACGTAAGGGCCAAGCCGGCGATGCGGGCGGCGGTTGAAGGGGTCGCCGGCAAGCCCGTGGCGGTCGAAGCCCAGCGCGTCGGCAGGCTCAAGTTTTGGGGCTGGTCGGAATGGACCCAGCGCCAATCCGAATCCGCCGCGACGGAAACCTGTTACGTCGAAGTCGTCGCCAAGCTGCTGCGCTCGGGTCGACTGCACGCGGCCACCCGCAACCTCCAGTGCGAAGCGCAGCCCCCGGCATCCCCGTAGAGCGGGGACGATGGGCCTAACCGGACGGCATTTGAACCAAGGCCCGGCCGTGGCTAGCGGACATCTACACGCTGCGCTATCGCCGCACCGCGGTGGCTGAAGTTGCGGACCGGCCGTCGTGCATCGCGACCACGTGGACCCGGTCTGATGATTCCTCGTAGCTGTAGAGCAGGATCATCCAGGGCCAAGGGCCGAGCACGAATCGGGCCGGTGCCCAGTTACCGCTCAACTCCCCGCCCGCGAGCGGGAACGTCTCCAGCGTTCGCAGCGAGCGAGCGACCCGAGCCCAGGTGTCGTCCGGCAGCTCGAGGGTCGAGATCGCCTCGTCAACGTCCCGCCGCGCCCGCGGGGTGACGAATACCTGCGCCACTCAGGCCAGCTCGTCGAGCGGCGTCCCTTCGCCGCGCGCCGCCTGCGCCAACCCCTCTTGCGTCCGCTGCCATGCGCCGGGGATCGCGTCGAGGATTTCGGTGATCCGGGCGGCGTCCGGATCGGCGTCGTCGAGCGCCGTGGAGAGAAGCGATCGGGCAAGCGTCCCCTCCTGCACATGCGTCCGCTCGGAAAGCCTCGCGAGCTTCACCGCATGCTCGTCGTCGAGGGTGACGTTGATCCGCTTCGCCGAAGCAGCCATTGCCGTCATGGTACACGTCTCTGCACGAGTCGTGTAAGCGGAGCGGCTGCCAGACGCGTCAACAGAACCGCCGTCCGTCCGCTCCCACTAGCTGCGCGGTGGTCTGGGCGTCGTCGGCCATCCGCTCGATGACCGCCCTGAGCAGCGCGATCGCCGCCCGGCAAGCTCCCTCGCCCACGGCCTCGACCTCACGGCAGGCGCTCGCGGTCAACAGCTCGCGGATGCCGTCGGCCCCTTCCCCGCCGGGCAGCGCATCCGCCGGCAGGGCCATCAACGTTTGCAGCACGAAGTCGACCGCCACGACGGCACCCATCAGCTCCTCGACCAACTCTCGGGAGGCGACGCGAATTCCTGGCTCGGGCGTGGTCACAACTGCTTAAGGGCAGCGGCGCACAATCTCTCCCCAGCTCTGGACGAACGACCCATGGAGGCAAGGGGTTGTTGTTGTCTGCGAATGGGCGTAACTGGGCTCGAACCAGTGACCTCCGCCTTGTCGAGGCGGCGCTCTCCCAACTGAGCTATACGCCCGGGGAACCTGAATCTAGCAGCGGCGGGCCGGGCGGTGACGGCGGCTAAAGGTCCGCGTTGCAAGCGTCGATGCAGGCGGTGCAACTATTTCCCGGACGCGGTGTTTATAGACCAGAGCTTAGGACCGACGAGCCAGGGACAGGAGCTTCTTTGGTGGTACGTCCTTCGGGAAAAGAGGGGCCCCTACGGGGGCCCTTTTCCGTTCAGCTGGGGATCTGCACCAGTACGGTGCGCTCGCTCGATGCCGGCCCCCACCACGGCCGCCTGCACCTCGGCGGTGTATGTCGATCACGTCGCAGTCTCCCTGCGTGGCGAAGCGAAACTCGCTCGTGCTCGTGGTCACCGGGCCTCAGAACCCGACTTCCAGCAGCGGCACGAATCCCGGCCCGGTCAGCGGCAACCTGGGCGCACCCGGGAAGGCGATCGAGAGCGAGCCGCCCCAGGTCCTGATCCCGTCCGGCGTGGCCGTGTAGATGCCCTTCCCGTGGAAGGGTCGCGGCGGACGGAGCGTCGCCGAGGTGAGGACGTCGTCATGGGTGATCACCGAGGCTTCGACGAATGTCAGCGCGTAGTGCAGCAGCGCCATCCGGCCTTTGCTTTCTTCCGCAAGGGCCAGCAGCAGCGACGTTTCATCCGCTTGGAACGCGAACAGCCCAGTCGAGTGGGACGGTCGGTGGTATTCGGCGAAAAGCGTCGCCTCGGTGCTGCGATCTGCCTCAACCCGGCTCTTCGTCGCATGCGCCCCGCGATTCAGCCAGATGATGTGCTGGTTCGGACAGCGAACGTGGCGCGGCGTTCGAACCTTGCCCTTGGCCCGGTGCGTGCGCACCGCGACGTACTTGTGCTCGCCGGTGAAGCGGACGTGGCCCGCGAACGTGCCGTAGCGGGTCGTGTAGTGACGGCGCCTGCCGCACCCGTGCGGGTGCTTGATGCTCTTTCGCCCCGACGGCCTGAAGCGCATCGAGACGCTGCCAAGGTGACCGAAGGACCCTTCGATCTTCGCCGGGGTGACCGTCCCTCGCGTCACATACGCCGTCACCACCTCGCTGGCCGCCTTGCTCCGCCCCGTAAGCAGGCGTTTCAAGCCGCCGCCCCGGATGACGACGAGCGCGACCACATTGCCTTCGCCGATCACCATCAGGCGATAGCCGTGCCGAGACGGGAGGTCGATCCGCGTCGTCGCCGCGGGACGACGCTCGTTCGTGTGCAGCTTGGCGCGCAGCGCGGCGCGGAACTGAGGCGGCGCCGCTGCCGGTATGTCCAGGGGCGTGGCCCGGCCGGCCGCGGGAGCAAGAAGAGCGCCGGCGGCGAGGGCGACGGGGATGAGCGCGCGCCGGATCACCGTACCCGCCTCGCGCGTCTGTACAGGCGCCCCACTTCGCGACCGAAGTAAGGCCCGAAATCGGTGCTCAGGTCGCCTTCGTAGCCGTAGCTGGTGACGCCGTTGAGGATGTGCCCCCTGATCGTCCAGCCGCCGCCCGAGGCGCCGCTGGTCACTTCGCACTCGACCCCGAGGTTGAGCGGACCCGGCGAGAAGAAGGAGCGTGGATCGTGCCCGACGTACGGCGTCTGTGCGCAGAGCTGCTGCGTTTCCCCATCGAAGGGAGGATCCACCGAGTAGCCGTGCACGTCGAACACCTGGCGCCGTTTCAGGTTCCAGGCGATGTCGACGCCGCCGACGGCCTTGCCGAGCCGCTGGCCGTGTTCGTTGCGTCCGACCACGAACGCGCCGACGTCGTAGTTGCCGTTATGGGTGAAGTGCCATTGCCGCGTGGTGTCAATCCAGCGGGCCGCGAAGACGCCAAAGGGGCGCTGGCCGTATCGGTAGCCGGGCACGAAGACGACGCGAGCCGCAAAGAGGCCTTCGAAGGGATCGTCGAGGCAGTGGCCCGCGGTGACGACGACGCTGCGATTTGGCGCCTTGACCGAGGTCCCCGAGCATCGCCCAAGGCCGAATCCGGTGACCAGGAAGACGACGCCGTTGGTCCGCGCACCGGCGACCGTCGGGTCCGGCACGGCTTCCGCCGCGGAGCTGGCGCCGGCGGTGGGGCTGGAAGAGGAGGACGCGTACACGTCGGCGGACGTGGTCGCAGCTGAACCGGTTGCGACCGAGGGCGACCCTGCCCGCAGCCGGTCGACCGGCCGGGCGCGCGCCATCCTCGCCGGCGTCCAGAAGTTGACGGCGCGGCGCGCCTGGGAGGCGGATAGCGGGTGGGCAGCCTGGGCTCCGATCGCCCCCGGCCCGAGCGCAAGCGGGAGCAGCGCGGCGACGATCGCCCATGACCTCGCCCCGGCAAACGGGCGCGTCATTCCCTCAGCAGCTCCAATCGCTCACGCCGGTTACCGGAATCCGGCGTGTGCGGGGGTCGAGCGCTAGACGGACGAGCCTCGTGCACGTGTACCTGCCCTGCGCATCGGTCCTGCGGCGATCGAAGATGCGGCAGACGACCACGCGCCGCCGGTGGCGCTGGCAACCGCGGACGCCGGAGCCGATGCAGCGCGAGTCGCGCTTGCAGGTGTTCCGCGCATATTTCGCCGCCCGCTCCTTCGCGGCGGCGATCGTGAGCTTGGGGCCAGCAGCATCCACCGGCGCCGCCACGACGAGAAGCGCTGCCAGGCTGGCGAGCGAGACGCGGAGCGAGCGCCTCAGTGCCATACGTTCGGGTCGAGTCGGGGGATGCGCGCTTTGGCGACGTACTGTTTGCCGGTGGTCAGGGTCAGTGACCTGTGCCTGACGAAGTCCTGCACCCAGACCGTCCCCTCGCCGACCTTGAACAGAGTCGACGAGTCGCAGCGATCGACGACGAGCCACGTGGTTCCCCTCACCGTCGCCGAGCCGTAGCTGCCACCGGTCCTGTAGTTCCCCTTGCCGCTGCCCCAGAGCCGGCGCCCGTGCCGGCGACGCTTGCGACTGATCGTCGCCTGCGAGCTGGCCTTTGCGCCGCGCCGCTCGCACATCCGCCGCCCGGCCAGCTTCAGGTCGACGATCTTGTTGTCACCGGATTCCTGGCTGGTGACGAAGACGCCGCCCCAGAAATGGGCGTTTTGCAGCTCTCCCGACCCGCCCTTGGAGGCGGTCAGGTCGACGACGCCGTGCCGGGTGTTGATCAGGCAGCCGAGCGGCACCTGCCTGAAAGAGATCAATTTCGAGAACTTGTCTTCGCCCGGACACTGGAGCAAGACGCTGCCTTCGACGGGTTCCAGGTTGATGGTCTCCCCCGCGATCGGCCGCGGCGGGCCGGTGTAGACGCTGAAGACGGCCGAGGCCGGCGTCGGGTCGACGTTGCCGACGGCGTCCGTCGCGCGGACTTCGAACGTGTGCGGGCCGTCGGCCAGGGACGAGTAGATCCTCGGCGAGGTGCAGGAGGTCCAACCGCCTGAATCGAGACGGCACTCGAAGCCTCCTTCCTCGGAGGCGGTGAACTCGAAGGCCGCCGAGGAGACGGTTATCTCGCCGCTCGGAGCCGAGACGATCGTCGTCTCGGGCGGCTGCGTGTCGATCGCGAACGTCGCCACCGCCGGAGTCGGGTCGACGGCGCCGACTCCGTTCACGGCGCGAACTTCGAACGTGTGCGGACCGTCGGCCAGCGAGGAGTAGGCCTGCGGCGAGGCGCAGGGGCTCCAGGCGGATTCTTCGTCCGAGTCGATGCGGCATTCGAAGGTGCCGCCTTCCTGCGAGGAGGCGAACTCGAAGGTCGCCGAGGAGGTCGCGACCGTGCCGCTCGGCGCGGAGACGATCGTCGTCTCGGGCGGCTCGGTCTCGACGCTGAAGCGAGCGACCGCCGGGACCGGGTCGGGGTTGCCGGCCTTGTTCAGCGCCCGCACTTCGAAGACGTGCGGGCCGTCGGCCAGCGACGAGTAGGCCTTTGGCGAGGTGCAGGGGTTCCATGCAGATGCTTTGCTGGAGTCGAGCCGGCATTCGAAGCCGCCCGCCTCCGGTGAGACGAAGGTGAAGGTGGCCGAGTCGGTCGAGATCGCCCCGCTCGGTCCCGAGACGATGATCGTGTTGGTCACCGGCGCCGAGGCGACAGCAGGCAGAGCACCCGAAACCAACAGGAGGATCAGCGCTGTCGTTAGCGAACCGAAACGTCGCATTGAGCAGGCAACCTTATCCTCTCTCACCGTGAACTGGGTCGAAGTCTTCGCCGTCCTCGCCGTCTCCCACCTGGTGGGGGACTTCCTGCTGCAGACCGACTGGCAGGCGCGCCACAAGTACGGCGGCCTCGGCAAGGACCCGCTGCACCGTCGCGCCCTCGTCATCCACACCCTCTCCTACACGGCGGCCTTCATCCCGGCGCTGATCTGGATCGGGATCGAAACCGACGCCGCCTGGGCCGTGGCGATCGCCGTGATCGTCTTCGTCCCTCACCTGATCCAGGACGACGGCCGGCTGCTCGACGCCTACATGGCCCGCGTCAAGGGCCTTTCGCAGACCTCCTCAGGGTTGCGCGTGGCCGTCGACCAGTCCTTCCACGCCCTCTTCCTCTTCGCCACCGCCCTGCTCGTCGTCGCCTGAGCCCGGCCGGCCGCCGGTCGGCAGGGTCCAGATCGTGATCGGGTGCGCGCGGCCGCGCACCTCGAACTCGCCGACCAGCTCGAGGTCGGAGACGGGCGCGCGCAGCGCCTCCTTGGTCGAGTCGGCGACGAAAACCTGGTGGCCCGAGCCTTTGGTCATGCCCTCGAGGCGGGCGGCCGTGTTCGTGGTGTCGCCGATCGCCGTGTACTCGATCCGTCGCTCGGAGCCGACCTGGCCCGACATGACGACGCCGCTGTTGAGCCCGATCCCCATCTCGAACTCGTGCCCCATCTCGCTCTCGCGCATCCAGGCGTTGAAGCGCGGCAGCCGCACGGCGAGCATCTCGCGCGCGGCCGCGAGGGCGCGGTCGGCGTGGTCGAGCTGCTCGAGCGGGGCGCCGAAGACGGCCATGATCCCGTCCCCCATGTAGGCGACGAGGGTGCCGCCGTGGTCCATGATCGCGTCGCTCATCTCGCCCAGGTAGTGGTTCAGGACTTCGATCACCGAGTCCGGCGGCAACGACTCGGCGAAGCTGGTGAAGCCGCGCAGGTCGCTGAAGAGGACGGTCGACTCGCGGCGCATGCCGCCGAGGCGCAGGTCGTCGTCGGTGCGGGCGAGGACTTCGCTGACGACCGCGGCGGGGACGAAGCGGGCGAAGGTGTCGTGGACGCGCTGGCGCTCGAGCGCGTTGAGCACGTAGTTGACTGCAAGCGCGCCGAGCGCCGAGAGGGCGAGGGCGAGCAGCGGATAGACGAAGGGCAGCACTGCGCCGGCGTCGAAGGCGAGCTGGGCCGCGACGGTGTAGAGGGCGCCGAGCGCCAGGGCGACCGCGAGGGCGGGCAGCGCCTTCATCCGCAGCGTCGCGGCGGCCGGCGCCGCGGCCATCAGCAAGATCAGGAGCAGGTCGACGACCAGGGCCGAAGAGCTGAGCGGGAAGCCGTGCTCCGCGGTCCAGGCTGCGTTGGCCTGTATTTCGGGCCCGGGCATCAACGTGTCGCCGGTGGTCGAGGTCGGATGCACGTCCTGCAGGGAGGGCGCCGAGACGCCGACGATCACGGTCTTGCCGCGGAAGGCAGCGGCGGGCACCTTGCCGCGCAGAACCCGTGAGTAGGAGTAGCGGGCAAACGTTTCGGGCGGGCCGCGGAAGTCGATCCATGCCTCGCCGTCGCCTTCCATCTCGGAGGGCTCGATCGCTTCGCCGGTGGCGGCTTCGGCGGTTGCGATCGGGAAGGTGACGAGGCCGTCGACCTCGTAGCGCATCTTGCGAATGGTCCCGTTGGGATCCGGGATCACATTGCCGTTCGCGGCCGTGGCGCCGATTTCGTGGACGACCGCTTCGCCGCCGAAGATTCGGCTGTGGCCGTGCTTGTCGGCTTCGGTGGTCGAGAGGACGACGCCGCCGGCGCGGGCAACCGATTCGACCAGGGCATTGTCCTGGCGAGGAGTCGTTTCCTCGGTGAACTGGATGTCGACGGCGATCGCCCTGGCGCCCGCTTCGCGCAGGCGGTCGATAACGCGGGCATGCAGCGAGCGCGGGTACGGCCACTGCACCTTTGGCAGTTCGGAGAAGGTCCGGTCGTCGACCTCGACGATCGCGAAGTCGTCCGGCGTCGGTTCTGTCCCCCGCACGCTGAAGCGGGCGTCGACGCTCTGCAGCTCCAGCGAGCGCATCAGGTGGGTTGTCTCGGCGACGATCGCGATCGCCGCGGCGGCGATGACGACGATCAGCAGCGCGATTTCGCGCCGGCGCCGCAGCTTGCGCGGCGAGGTCATGCGCCGGGGTCCGTGATCGCCGCCGACTTCTCGGCGGGCAGGCGCTCGTCGACGACCGTCTTCGCCAGCTGGTGGCTGCGCCGGTGGCCGGTCACCGCGACCAGGAACTGTTCGCGGTCGAGCGCGAGCAGGCTGACGTCGGTCTTCGTGCGCACCGTCGCGGTGCGGGGCACGTCGTGCAGCAGCGCGATCTCGCCGAACGATTCGCCCGGCCCCTCGGTGCGGCGGAAGGCGCCGTCTTCGAAGACATCGACGTGGCCGCCTTCGATCAGGTAGAAGCGGTCGCCGACCTCCCCCTGGACGATCACGTCTTCGCCCGCCGGCACCTCGACCGGCACCAGGTCGTGGGTGAGGCGCTCGAGAGTGGCCAACGGCAGCGGCGAGAAGATCGGGTTGTGGCGCAGCAGCCGGTAGTGGGCCTCGGCGACCGGCGCCCCCACCTCGTAAGCGCGCAGGCGCGTCCACCAGAGGGCGACGAAGATCGGCAGCAGGGCGCCGACGACGACGAGCGCGCCGCGCACGCCGAGCAGTTCGACCAGGAGCACGGCGCCGATCGACCCGACCGCCATCGCCGTCTGGCGCCCGGACTCGAGCGACCCGAGCGCGCGGCCCAGTGTCTCGTCGGAGCCGAGCCGCTGCATCAGGGTCTTCGCCGCGACCTCGACGAAGACGAAGCCGATGCCGATGCCGAGCCAGCCCACGTAGGCCGACGGGGCCTCGGGCGCGATCCCCGGCAGCGCCGCCGCCAGGCCGAGCACGAGGCTGCCTCCCGCGATCGCCGGCACCAATTTGCCCCGGTCGAGCAGGACCACGAGCGCCACCGCGCCCACGATCGCGCCGATGCCCGAGGTCGCGTTGAGGAAGCCGACGCTGCCCTCGGCGAGGTGGAGCAGCTCGAGGGCCATGATCACGACCATCACGTCCGCCAGGCCCTCGAAGAGGAAGAGGAGCACCACCGTCGCCGAGGAGAGCCGCAGCGCCGAGTCTCCGGCCAGCGTCCGCATCCCGAGCGTGACTTCGCGGAAGGCGCCGGCGACCTCGTCCGGCTCGGCGACGTAGTCGGGCCGGTGGTCGCTCTGCACCCCGGAGACGAGCAGGCAGACGAGCAGCGCGGCGGCAGCGGCCACGGCGAAGACGAAACCCGGCGAGGTGGGGCCGAGCAGGAGGCCGGCGACGAGCGCGGCGAGGAGGGCGCCGCCGTTCTCCATCATGCTGTGGGTGACGTTGCTCGCCGAGAGCTGCTGCGGCGTCTCGACCATCGTCGGCGTGAGCGCCACGTGGGCTGGGCCGTAGCCGCAGGAGGCGACGGCGAAGAGGGCGGGAAAGACGAAGACGACCGCGGTCGGAGCGCCGAGGCCCGCCGCCACCGCCGCGACGCAGAGCACCGCCGCGGACGCGATCGCGCTGCCGAGCATGATCGAGCGGCGCGGGAAGCGGTCGATCAGCAACCCGACCAGCGGCGAGACCAGCGCCGCGGGCAGGAACCTGACCAGGGCGACGATCCCCACGCCGGCCGCCCCATGCGCCTCGAACCCGTAGACCCCAAGCGCGATCGTGAAGCACCACGTCGCGAACGACGTGCTCGCCGTCGCGATCCCCAGCAGCCCCATGTCCCGGTCCTCGAACTCAGTGACGAGCGCACGCAGGCTCGTCGCCACTGCCCCGATCGCACGCTTGATCACCGGGGGCAAGATAGAGGTTCAGGCTCTCTTAGTACCCGCTCCGCGAGGCGACTTCCTGGCCATCAACCGTGACCCTGAAGCGCCGCCGGAAGACCCCAGAAAAAAGAGGCGCCCCCACTGCCTCGACCATGACATCGTGGTCTTTGACGCGACAGCGTCCACTCGGGTCCGTCCAAAGCTGAAATGCGTCGAGAAAGTGAACGGGCTCGCCATCGGAACCGTGCGATCGTCGATCTTGATGCACGATCTTCCCGTGACCCAACTCCGCTCGAAGGTGGCTTGCTCTGCTCCGATTGAGAAATCGATTCGCACGGATTCGTTCAACCGTACAACGCACCCCACAGCACCGCCCTTTCGGAGCCCTAAAAGCAGTTGCTCTTCGACATGCGCGGCCTGATGCAGCACGGAGCGCGCTCAAAGCTCGGGTCGCCCGCGTAGCGCGAACGATTCGCAGAGTCCGGTAGCTGGGCAAGAAAAATGGGGCCGGCGAGCTTGCGCTCTAAGCGTCGGTGGAAGCGACGCACCGGACCCCAAATTCGCTACTTAGGATATCAGCGAGCCGGATTCCCGCTGTTCAAGCCAGAGGCGCCCACCGGAATCGAACCGGTGTAAACGGCTTTGCAGGAGCGTTTGCGGGCGACGCTTTCGGCTCGACCAAGCGGAATCCACGAGCCGTGCCACCCTCTGTGCCACCGTGGGCGGCGTCAGGAGGCTGAGTCTGCGAGGTAGAGCGCGACGCCCTCCTGCAAGGACTCGAACAGCTCGCCCAGGGTGTCGCCGGACGCAAAGCAGCCGGGCAACTCGGGCACGTCGGCCCAGCAGCTTCCCTCCTCGATATGGATGCGAGCGGTCAGTTCCATCACGTCGCGCAGACAATAGACTGCGCGGTCAAGCGTCGCAACAGACCGGACCGCCTGATGCTCGGCATTAGGTGCTTGCAGGCGCCGGGAGCGCAGCAAGGATCTCGGCCGGGAAACGCCTGCCCGCCGACCAGACCTCAACCGCGACAACCTCGTCGGTGGTCGAGTCGTGGTCGATCAGCCCCCAACCAACCTCCTCGCTGACCACGTCGTCGGAATCGCCGGTGGGAAGCCAGGCGATGTCGGCCTCGCGGTCGTAGTAGGCAAATCGGCCGCCCACAGGTCAGCTCTCCCCGTTCGGAAGCTCGTTCGCCCCACCTGCTTCCTGGGTGGACGGGCGGGACATGACCCGAAGTCTACGAGCGAGAGGACGGGCGGCTGTCGGCGCTGCCGATCTGCCAGCGCACGCCCGGCCCGAACTCCAAGACGACGCCGCGCGGCGTGATCAACTCCCAATTCGGCGGGTCGTCCTCCGCCCCTCGGGCCGCAGGCTTCACGTCGAGCAGGGAGCCATCGGAGAGCTTGCAGCGCAACTCGCCGGTCTCTTTGTCGATGTCGGCATCGTCCACCGAGCGGCCCACAAGATCGGCTGGATCCGATGGCGACCACTCCGCGTCCTGTGTGGCGAGTTTCCAGAGTTCACCGGCCGAGTCCCTGACCTCGACGTGAAGGATCTCCGGGTAGGCGATCCGAGCATCAACGATCCTCCCGTGCATGGAGCGCAGGAGGTTGCCGGGCAAGTCGTCGAGGTCAGGGTCCGCCACGCCATTTGCGCATGCTCGACACCCTCGGGCGAGTCGTGTGAATAGTGGCCTCGTCCTCCCCAAGCACGGCGACACCGTGGTCCAGCGTCGCGATGTCCTCAACCTCGGCGGCGAACAGCGAGGCCGCATGCACCGCGTCATAGGACCGAAAGCCGTACTTGCCCATCAGGATGGGAGCCGTGTCGCTCACCTTGCTCAACTCGATTCGCGACCAAGGTACAGCGCTCAAAAGTTCGCGCCAGGCTTCCAGGCCCTCATCCAACAACCTGCCGGCTCGGCGCCGGACCCTTCCGTCGTAACGGGCGCTCTTCCATTTGCCACCGTGCTGCTCGCGACCGGCGATATTGAAGAGAACCTCGCACAGCTCGGTTTCGAGCAGACGATTGAAGACCAGCGTGCATTCGGCGGTCGCGACGGCCTCGAAGAAAGCGACGCAAGCCGCATGATGCTTCTGGGCGGGCAGCAGCGCGTCAACAGCAATCGTCGTGTCTAAAAGAATCGCTTCCGGGGGACTCCAATCAGGCCCCTCGAAGGACTTGATGCCGCGTGGTAGCGGCGGGCGCCCTCGCTGAGACACGACTACCTGGCGTGACGCGCGCGAGTTAGATCTACGGCTACGGCGGTCTTGACCCGTTTCGTTGCGCGGCCAACGATCGCGGTGCGCTTCTTCGGATCGCTGACCTGAGGAGCATTGGACGAGAGGTAGCGCCCCGTCTTGGCGGACCGATATCCGCTGCCGTTCTGAGCGACCGTGGCCGCCCCTCGCGATCCTGCGTTGCCGACTTTTGCCCGTTTTGCCTGCATCTGAGATGCAATTCTACCTGCCCCGCCGGGTCTGTCCCAAGCGGTCACTCAGTCGGGGCGCCAAGTCTGTCAAGCGTGCGGGAAAACTCGTCCGCGCGCTCTTCCGCATCGGAGCGGCGCTGCTCGAAAGCCAGGACCGCACGTATCGGAATCCTCCAGAGCGCTGAGTTGGACTGGCTCGCCTCCAGCTCCCCCGCCTCGACCAGGCGGTGAACGTGCTGGCGCGAGAAGCCGAGTCGATTCGCAACCGCCTGCGGTGAGAGCCCCGCGTTCTCATCGGCCAACGGAGCCAAGATCCGAGACCTTTGCCGGGACGCGCTCGGGCTCGCCGACCGATTCCTCGACCGGCTCAATCTCCACCCGAACGACGTGCGTCGGCGCAAGCCCCAAGGCAGTACCGCCATCGGCCCAAACGACCTGCCCAAGCCGCAGCGCATGGTCCTGGCTGCTCGCCTGCAAGGAGAAGGTCACCGAGATCGTGTCGGCGCCGCGATCCTGCGATACGACCGGCCCGGTTCCAGGGTGCTTCTCCAAGAACCCCTCCAAGAGCGCGTCGGCCGCGTCCTCGTCGCCGCCGTAACCGGCCATCGTGATCGTGATCCGGTACTCGGCGTGGCCCAACTCGCGATGCCAAGCCTCGTAGATGTCGTCCATGCTCTCGGTCACCGCCCTTTCCATTTGAAACCGTAGCGCCTCATCGAGACCGCATCGAGAGCTACCGCCAGGAGCACGGTGTCACCGACAAGAAACGCGCTCTCGGCAAGGAGCCGAAGGAAATCGGGAAACAGGCAGCCCGCGAGCGGACGCAGAGGAGGCTTCGGGAAGCCCAACGTGGGCTCGGCAGAGCGTCGCAACTCGCGTGCTCAAGGGACGTCGGGCGTGGGTTCGGGATCGGTCGATAGGCCCCGACCCGCTCGATTGTGGCACCGCTCCGGCGGCCGTCAACCCCCTGCGGGGGTCGGCACTGCGTGCCTTGACTGCCGCCTTCGCGGTGCGGGTTGGCGGGTAGGTCGGGGCGGGTTTGGTTTGCCCGCGCGGGGACCTGCGCCGTCCGCTCCGCTACCTTTCAGAGCATGAGCAATGCGCTTCACCTCACGATCCGTTACGAGGATGCTGGCGACGGCTGGCTGACTGCTCAGATCGCAGAGATTCCAGGGGCGATCAGCGAGGGCAAAACACGTGAGGAGGCCCGCTCGAACGTCATTGACGCGCTCGACGTTCTGCTGACCCCCGATGAGGAGTTGGCGGGCCGGCCCGTCGAAGGCAGCGAGGCTCTTACGCTCGAAGTCGCTTCGTGAAGCGGCGAGACCTTAAGCGGCACCTTCGCGACTGCGGCTGCCGATTTGTGGGGGAGGGATCGCGCCATGCCAAGTGGCAGGGCCCTGGCGGGAAAGCGTCAACCGTCCCTCGTCACCGCGAGGTCAAGCCGGGGACGGTGCGGACGATCTGCCGCCAGCTTGACGTTCCGCCGCCCTCGTCGGTGCATTAAGCGGACACTGCGCAACTCTTTCCCGTCGGTCATGGTTCATCGCCTGGGCTCGGGTGCCAGTCGGGTGCCAGTCGCGCCCGTTGACAACCGGATTCAGCCGGTTTCAGCCGGATGAGCGCTTACCGCCGCATTCCGCATCAGCAAGCCGAAATCCCGCTGTTCAAGCCAGAGGCGCCCACCGGAATCGAACCGGTGTAAACGGCTTTGCAGGCCGCTGCGTAGCCACTCCGCCAGGGCGCCGGGCAGGGCTAAGGGTAGCGGCGCGGGTGCGCGCTCGGCGGGAGCGCGGCGTGCCTAGGCGGCGTGCTGCTCGGGGCCGGCGTCGTCGTCAACGTCGAGGATCAGGTTGTCGTCGCCGGTGCGGCGGACGCGGAACTCGAGCGGCGCGCGCTCTTCGAGCTCGCGGAGGAGGTCGACGGGTTCGTCGAGGCGCATGGAGAGGGTCGCGCGGCCCTCGGAGAAGCGCTCGACTGAGATGTCGGCGGTGGCGTCGATCTGACCGGCGGCGTCCTCGAAGCCGACCAGCTGGGAGAAGTCGTCAAGGGGGCCGATCTCGACTTTGACCATGCCCTCGAAGAGCTCGCGGGCGGCGCGGTCGACGTCGGCGGTCGCCTCGCCGCCAGCACTTTTACCGGCGGCCTCCTGGGCGTCGCTCAGCTCCTGGGCGCGGCGGCCGACCTCGACCGCCTCGCGCAGGGCCTTCATCCGGATCCGGGTCGCTTGGCCGCGAGCCTGAGACTGGATCTCGTCGAGCTTCGCCGAAACGCTCTCGAGCGAGGCGATGCTGCGGTCGTGGCGGGCGTTCGCCTCGGCCAGGCGCTCGTTGAGGCTGCGAATCTCGCGCTCGCGCTCGATCACCATCGCCGAGAGCGAGGCCAGCTCGGACTCGGCGGCGGCAACGACGTCGGTCGAGCTGCGCCAGCGAGCCAGCGCCTCCTCCGTGTCCCTTTCCAGAGCCCACTCCCGCGCGTCCTTCGACGCCATCGCCGCGTCGACTTCGCCGCAGCGGTAGCCGAGGATCGCCCTCTTGAAGCTACCCATGCGCGGCACCGTAGACGGGGCCTCGGACGCCATCACGCACAGATCCGCAGCTGCAGTTTTGGCGCCTCGCGCCAGAGGTCCTCGAGCTGGTAGCGCTGCCGCGCCTCCGCGGTGAAGACGTGCAGCACGCAGTCGAGGTAGTCGAGGACGATCCAGCCCGCGGACTCGGCGGCTTCCGAGCCGCTGGGCAGCAATTTCCCCTCCGTCTTCAGCTTCAGCTTCACCTCGTCGGCGATCGCCCGCGCCTGGCGCTCGTTGCGCGCCGTGCAGATGACGAGGAAGTCCGTGTAGGAGACGAGGCCGCGCATGTCGAGGACGACGATCTCGGTCGCCGCTTTCGAGTCGGCGAGCTCGGCGACGCGGCGGGCGAGCGCCTCGGACGGTGTCAGCTCGGCGGCGGCGCTCATCCGTAGATCCCCTTCTCTTCGATGAACCGCGCCACCGACTCGGGCACGAGGTAGCGCAGCGGCCGTCCCGCCGCGGCCCGCTCGCGCACCGCCGAGGAGGAGACGCCGAACTGGGGCATCTCGAGCATCGTCGCCCGGCCCTCGGCCCCGAGGCTGCGCAGAACCGCCGCCACCTCGGCGTCGGAGATGCCCGCCCGCCGCGCCACCGCCAGCCGCGCCAGCTCGGTCACCTTGCGCGGCTCGCGCCAGCTCTCCAGCCCGACCGCCGCGTCCGCCCCCATCACGAAGACCAGCTCCCTGTCGCCCCGTTCCCCGGCAAGCAGCCGCAACGTCTCATACGTGTAGGACGGGCCGGGGCGGTCGACCTCGAGGGTCGAGACCGTGAAGCGCGGGTCGTCGGCCGCGGCCAGACGGGTCATCGCCAGGCGCTGCTCGCGGCCGGGGTCGTCGACGATCCGCTTGTGCGGCGCCTCGCCGGTCGGCATCAGCACAACCTCGTCGAGGCCGAGCTGCCAGAGCGCCTCCTGGGCGAGCGCGAGATGGCCGAGGTGCGGCGGGTTGAACGCCGAGCCGAGGACGCCGATGCCAGCGACGGAGTTGTTACTCACGTACCTGGCCGTCGCCGTGGACGACGTACTTGTAGGTCGTCAGCTCGCGCAGGCCGATCGGGCCACGCGCGTGAAGCTTCTGGGTCGAGTTGCCGATCTCGGCCCCCATGCCGAACTCGAAGCCGTCGGTGAAGCGGGTCGAGGCGTTGGTGTAGACGACGGCGGCGTCGACGGCGGCGGCGAAGCGCTCCGCGGTCTCGGCGGAGGAGGTGACGATCGCCTCCGAGTGGCTCGTGCCGTGCTCGTTGACGTGCTCGACCGCCTCCGCGAGCGAGTCGACGACGCCGACGACCATCTTCAGGTCGAGGTACTCGGTCCCCCAGTCCTCGTCGGTGGCGGGACCGACCTCGACGCCGCCGGCCAGATCGCGGGCGCGCTCGTCGCCGACCAGCTCGACCCCCGCCCCGTGCAGATCGGCGAGGACGCCGGGCAGGAAATCGGCGGCGACCGACGCGTCGACCAGCAGGGTCTCGGCCGCGTTGCAGACGCCAGGGCGCTGCACCTTCGCGTTGTAGGCGATGCGGCGCGCCATCTCGAGGTCAGCCTCGGCGTGCACGTAGACGTGGCAGTTGCCGGCGGCGGCGTAGATCACGGGCACCGTGGCGACGTCCTTGAGCGCGTTCTTCAGGCCTTCGCCGCCGCGCGGGATCAGCAGGTCGACGGTCCCCTCCTGGGTCGCCAGCTCGGCCAGCTCCTCCCGTCCGCCGCCGGCGACCAGCAACGCCGCGTCCTCGGGCAGACCGGCCTCGGCGAGTGCCTCACGGACGACCGCCGCGAGGGCGCCGTTGGAGCGCTCGGCGTAGCTGGAGCCGCGCAGGACGATCGCGTTGCCGCTCTTGATCGTCAGCGCCGCGCAGTCGATCGTCACGTTCGGCCGCGCCTCGTAGACGACGGCGACGACCCCGAGCGGCACCCGGAGCTTGCGCAGGTCGAGGCCGCTCTCCAGTGTCCTGCGGTCCAGCTCCTCGCCGATCGGGTCCTCCAGCGCCGCGACGACCCGGACGCCGTCGGCCATCGCCGCGATCCGCTCCTCGCTCAGCGTCAGCCGATCGCGCAGCGCCTCGGTCAGCCCGACCGCGCGCTCATCGGCCAGATCGGCGGCGTTGGCCTCGAGGATCTCGGCGGACCGCTCGCCAAGCAGCCGCGCGATCGCCTCCAGCGCGGCGTCCTTGGCCGTCGTCGGCGCGCTCGCCATCTCACGCGAAGCGCGCTTCGCCGCAGCGCAGCTTTCCCCAATCGATCTAGCGGTGGTCGCCATGAACGCCTAAGGGTAGCCATGAGGGCTCTGGCGCAGTTCGTGACGCAACTGAGGATGGTGCAACTCCCACCGGCGGGCGCCTCGTGGTCTCTCGGGCTTTCCCGGTCCCCAAGCTCCTCTCACTGGCTTATGAAGTAGCGGTCGATCCTCCACGCATAAGATGCGGATTTGTGAACGACGCTGAGTTGCATCAGGAGGGTGCGAATCTGATCCGTCGGGCCTTTGAAGCCGCGCGAGACTCAGAGGTTGCCGACTGGCGCTCAATGACTTCTGCGGTTCTCAAGAACCGCATCCTCGACATCACGGACCGCGAGTTTGACGAGGGTCGCTGGGGAGCGGAAGATTTTCGTGGCTTCGTCGGTCAATTTGAGGAGATCGTGGAAGTGGACCCGTCGAAACGCCCCCCACGGGTCATCTACCTCCCCGAGACAATCGACGCCGAGGTGCAATCGCCTGACGCCGGAGAGGGAACTGCCATCACCCGTGTCGCGTCTGGCCGATCAAAACGTATTCGGCAAGACCTATGGCGCGCCATCGTCGACTACTCGAGTGGTCAGATCTACGTTTGGGATGACGAGATGGCAGTGCCCAAGGGGGACGACGCAGACACGAGACCTGTCTTGCCCACGCTGGATCAGGCTGAGGTCCGTCGATGGCGCGAAGACTTTTTGGAGGGGACGACACTCCCTGAAGATGCAGACCTTGGCCCATATCTCGCGGCCTGGGCGAAATCGGAGGGCGGGACTCCGGGGCTTCCTGGCCCTCTCCGGCAGCAGTGGATAGAGAGCTTCAAGAACCGGGTTGCCCAGCGACTGCTCGATTGGTTCTCAGAGAACTCGATAGTCCCACCCTCGGATCTCGTCGAAGACGCAAGGGCCAAGCGGGGGGCGCCCACGAACGTTGAGGCACTCCGCAGTTATGTGATGGATTGTGTGCGCATGATGAATCGGGCTGAACTCGAAGACCTGCGCCTTCCGCCTTCCGCCGCTCTACGGGCCGCTCGGAGACGATGACCTGGGGGAACGGCGCAGGCGTTTTCGTCATCGAGCCGTTCCGAGCTTCCCGAGAGGTCGATCAACTTGTCCGCCTTGCGAAGGAGAAGTCCGACGAGATGGGCCTTGACCTTCGGGCGCGGAAGGCCGAATGCATCTCGATCGCGGGGGGCAATCGTCGCGCAGAAATCCTCTCACCGGACGACGCCGGCGGTCTTTACAAGCGTCTCCATCTCGCCCCCACGCTGGTGCTCTGCTTCAGGGCAGTCTTTGTACGTCGCGACCCGAGTCGCAATCCTCCGACGAAACGGGACGCGATCAGCCTCAAGCGATTCGTCGACTACAAGTCTATGTTTTGCCTCGCGCAAGAAAGCCAAGGCCTGCTCGCGGCCTTCGACCGCTTCAGCTCTTGGAGGTCGGAAGTCTTCTGCGACGGCGACAGCGACCCAAGAGTTCTTCCGCTCCACATATTCGCGACGGTGACGCACCCGGACCGCCTAGCTGACCGCGAGGGCACTCGGGCCTTCAATGCAGAGTATGGACCGGCAGCGGAGCGCATTGATGCTAAGGAACGTATCTGGACCCGGGCGTCGAGGACTGCCTTCCACGGTCGGGGCGACGGTTTCGTCGCTGGAGAGCTACTTCCCGAAGGCATGCATTGGGATGTCTCCGGGTTTGGCCGAGGAGCAATATTGGCCAACGCAGCGCGCGTCTGGAAAGTCAAGGACCCGCGTAGCTACCTCAATATTTATCCCGATGGCCACGTCCGCCCCCCCAATGGGAGGGGGATTGCGAAGGTGTGGCCCCGCAAGACCTAGGGGCAAGAAAAATGCCTCCAAAAGGAGGCATTTTTAAAAGAATCACGGGTCTCTGGTTTGCTAATCGAGGATTGCACGGAGGTCGAACGGAACGCGATCGAAAGCGAATGCCTTCGAGGACCCTCAGATATGCGCCGTTCTGTTCTTCGCTACACCTCGCTTGCTGGGCCGGAGCTACCGGCCCCTCCTAGGGTCGTTGAGACCCACGGATCGCTACTCAATATAGCGGTCCATGACCGTCGCAGGCAAGTTTGAATGGCCATGAACGGGAAGGCAGCGACGTGAGACCTGTGGGGCTTTCTCAGGACTTCCTCAATCGGACGGCAGTTTCCCAGGTAGATCAGGCCTGCGAGATGTTTGACCAGCCAGGCGCCCTGGGCGAGACGACCCGATGGGGAACTGGCACTCCGGGGAGCGCTTATGCTTGCGCTCAAGTCCAGGGTCCCGTCTTCGTTCGGCGGTTCCCGGTTCGTCAAAGGGCGGCTCTTCGGGGCCGCTTTTCTTTCCCCCGACTAAAGCAACACGAAGCGGTCCCGGTGGATGACCTCGTCCGCCGCATGGGGCAGCAGCTCGCGAACCTCCTCCGTCTTCATGCCGATTACGCGCGTGAGCTCCTGCGAGGAGTAGTCGACGATGCCTTTGCCGATCGTCGAGCCGTTCGCCGTGACCTCTACCGCGTCGCCGGCTTGGAATTCGCCCTCGACCGCGGTGATGCCAACTGGGAGCAGGCTCGAACCGCTCTCGCGGAGGACGCGCGCGGCGCCGTCGTCGACCAGCAACTGGCCACGGGCGGGCTTCGCGTACTTGAGCCAGAGCTTGAAGCTGGATGCCTTGCCGTCTTGGGGCGCGAACCGGGTTCCGACGGCGTCCCCTGCCGCGGCGGCGCCGAGGGTGCCCGAGCTGGTCCCATTGCAGATTGTCGCCGGGATGCCGGCCTCGCTCGCCATCGTTGCCGCCGCGACCTTGCTGCGCATGCCGCCGAGGCCAAAGGCGGAGGTGCGGTCGCCGATGTCCAGACTCTTGAGCTCGGCGAAGTCGTTTACCTGCTCGATCAGCCGCGCCTGCGGGTCGACATTCGGGTCAGAACTGAAGAGGCCGTCGGTGTTGGTCAACAGCACCAACAGCCGGGCATCGAGCAGGATCGCGACCTGCGCCGCGAGGAAGTCGTTGTCGCCGAAGTTGATCTCGTCGGTCGCGGTCGTGTCGTTCTCGTTGACGACTGGCACGACCCCCCACTCGATCAACCGCCGCAGCGTCTGGCGCGCATTCAGGTAGTTGACCCGGGCGGCGATGTCAGCCGCGGTGAGCAGTACCTGGGCGGCGTGGGTGCCATGCTCGGCGAGGCGGCTCTCGTAGGCGCGGAAGAGGTCGCCCTGGCCGACGGCCGAGGCGGCCTGCAGCTCGTCCATCGCCCGCGGGCGGACCGGCAGCTCCATCAGCCGCATCCCACGCGCGATCGCGCCCGAGGTGACCATCACGACCCGCTCGCCGTCACCCTCCAGCGCCGCGACCTGCTCGCAGACCGAGTCGAGGACGTCCGTGCGCAGCGCGCCGTCGTCGGCGGCGACGATCGAGGAGCCGAGCTTTACGACCAGGGTCATGGACGACCAGTCTAGGCCCGGCTCTACGGGTGAAGCTCGAACTCGTGCTCGCCGACGCGGACATCGTCGCCGGGCTCGAAGCCGGCGGCGCGCAGGGCGGCGACGACGCCGATCTCGTTGAGGCGCTGCTCGAGGTAGGCAAGCGCCTCTTCGTTGCCGATGTCGTGGCGCTCGAAGAGCAGCTCGACGCCGCGGCCGGTGACGCGGAAGGCGCCGTCCTCCTCGCGGTGGATCGAGTAACCGCCCTCGCCGACCGGACGGTAGACGCGGTGCTCGGCCTCGAACTCGCTCGGCTCGGCGGCGGAGCCGGCCTCCGGCCGCGCCTCGGGAAGCTCGTCGAGCGCGGACAGAATGCGGCCGCGCAACGCGTCGAGTCCCTCCCCGGTCGCCGCGGACACGGCAAGCACGTCGAGGACCCCCTCCCCCAGCCGCTCGCGCCACTCGGCCAGGGCCGCCTCGACCTCCTCCGGCGGCAGCAGGTCCCGCTTCGAGAGGACGACCACCTCCGGCAGACCACCGAGGCCGGAGCCGTATGAGGACAGCTCGGAACGGACCACGTCGTAGCTCGCGGCGGGGTCGCCCTCCAGCGGCGCCAGCTCGACCAGGTGGACGAGCATCGCGCAGCGCTCGACGTGGGCGAGGAACTCATGGCCGAGCCCGGCCCCCTCGGCGGCGCCTTCGATCAGGCCTGGGATGTCGGCGACGATCGCCTGGCGCTCGTCGCTCTCGATCGTGCCCAGCACGGGCGAGGTCGTCGTGAACGGGTAGTCGCCGACCTTCGAGTCTGCTCGCGTCAGCCGCCCGAGTAGCGAGGACTTGCCCGCGTTCGGCAGGCCGATCAGGCCGACGTCGGCAAGCAGCTTGAGCCGCAGCTCGATCCAGCCCTCCTCCCCACTCGTCCCCTGCTCGGCGAAGCGCGGCGCCTGCCGCGTCGAGGTCGCGAAGCGCTTGTTGCCGTGACCGCCGCGCCCGCCATGCGCGACCACAGCCCGCTGCCCCGCCTCGACCAGGTCGACGCGACTGCCGTCGACCGCCTCCGCCTGCGTGCCGGGTGGCACCGGCACCTCGCGGGCCTCCCCGCGTGCCCCGTGGCGGTTCGATCCCTCGCCGTGCTTTCCCCGCCCACCGCGGAAGTGCTTGCTCCCCTTCAGCGTCCCCAGGTCCCGCTTCGACCCGTCGCAGACGAGCACCACGTCGCCGCCGTGCCCGCCGTCCCCCCCATCCGGGCCCCCTCTGGGCACGTGCGCCTCCCGCCGGAACGAGATGCACCCGTTCCCGCCGGCGCCGCCCTCAACCCAGATCTTCGCCCTGTCGTACATGCCCTCTTAGTGCGGTCGCAACGCATATCCCATCGTATGCAGCGGAAACGCGTTGCGACCGAAGAAGCTTCGCCCGCAGCCGCAGCGTTCTCGGCCCCGCAGCACCGCCCCGGCCCTGGAAGGGCCTCGAGGGCCCCCTGCCGAAACACTCAAGCGAGGCTCCTGCCGAGCGTTTCGGCAGGGGCACCCGAGGCCCCGACTGCGAAGCTGCGAATCAGTCCTGCAGGACCGAGATCGTGCGGCCCTTGCGGGACGGCTTGAAGTCCACGGTCCCTGCCCGCGTGGCGAAGATCGTGTGGTCGCGGCCCAGGCCGGTGCCCTCGCCGGGCCAGAAGCGGGTGCCGCGCTGGCGGACGATGATCTCGCCGCCGGAGACCTTCTCGCCCGCAAAGACCTTGACCCCGAGCATCTTGGGGTTGGATTCGCGGCCGTTGCGGCTGGAGCCGAGTCCCTTCTTGTGCGCCATCAGTCGTCCTTTTTAGCAGCCGGTTTGGCTTTCGAGGCAGATTTGGCCGCCGGTTTTTTGGCTTTCGCCGCGGGTTTTTTTGCCGCCGTCGTTTTTTTCGCGGCTTTCGTGGCCGCTTTTTTCGCAGCTGGTTTTTTCGCTTTCGCGGCCGGTTTCTTGGCGGCTGGTTTCTTCGCCGCGGCTGGTTTCTTCGCCGCCGCCGGCTTCTCGGCCGCGGCGGGCTTCTCCTCTTTCTTCGCCGCCGGCTTGCCGCTCAGCAGCTTGACCTCGGTGACCTCGAGCTTGGTCAGCTCCGAGCGGTGGCCGGCACGCCGCCGGTAGCCCTTCTTCGGCTTGTATTTGAAGACCTTGACCTTCGGCCCGCGCAGGTGCTCGGCGACGGTCGCCTCGACCTTGACCTTCTCCAGGTCCTTGGCGCCGAGCACGACTTCCTTGTCGCGGAACATGACGGCGCGGAGGGCGACCTTTTCGCCCTCCTTGGCACCCAGCCGATCGACGAGAAGGGACGTCCCCTTCTCGACCCGGTACTGCTTGCCACCGGTCTCTATGACTGCGTACGTGTTCATTTGTCCTTGCTGCCTTGGCCTGAGCGCGAACGGCCACGACCGCCTCTGCGACCGCGCCGCTGGCTGCGCGAGGGCGGGGATTCTAGCTCGGCCTCGCTTTCGCCGCCGCCCGCGGCGCCGTTGGTCGCCTCGACCCCAGGCAGCGAGGCCACCGCCGCGGCCCGCTCGACTCGCTCGATCCGCACCAGCTTGCGCTCGCCGACGAACTGCCCGCCGCCGGTCACGCTGACGATGTAGGAGTCGACGCGAGCAACCGCGTCGTGCGGGTTGTACATGTGCGGCTCGTCGATCTTGACCAGCACCTCCTCGCCGACCTTGAAGGGCAGCGCCCGCTCCTCGATCTCGGCGCGCGAGCCGGTCTCGACCACGTCGAAGGTGTCGATCGGCAGCGCGTCGCCGCCCTCGAAGTGGAACTGCTTGCCGGACTTCTCCTCCAGCGCAGCGAGGCCACTGTCGGGCTCGATCAGCTCCGCCGCCACCTTCGGGTGCACCCGGATTAGCAGCGCCTCCGCGTCCTTGGCTCCGACGGCGATATCCGGCAGGCGCCGCATCGCGTCGAGCGCCACGGTCTCGGCGGACAGCACGACGCCGCCGCCGTCGCAGGTCGGGCAGGGCGCGGTGAGGATCTCGCGCACCCCGTCGGTGACGTTCTGTCGCGTCATCTCGACCAGGCCGAGCGGCGAGACCTCGACCACGTAGCTCTTCGACTTGTCGGTGTCGAGCGCCTTGCGCAGCGTTGTCAGGACTTTGTCGCGGTTGCGCGCCCGCGCCATGTCGATGAAGTCGATGACGATGATGCCGCCGATGTCGCGCAGGCGCAGCTGGCGCACCGCCTCCTCGGCGGCCTCGGTGTTGACCCGCGTGATCGTCTCCTCCAGGCCGCCTTTGCCGCGGCCGGTGAAGCTGCCGCTGTTGACGTCGATCACGGTCAGCGCCTCGGCGTAGTCGATGATCAGGTAGCCGCCCGAGGGCAGGTCGATCCTCCGACCCAGCGTTGACTCGATTTCCTTGTCGATGGCGTACTTCTCGAACAGCGGCTTGCGCTCTTTGTAGAGCTCGACGCCATCGACCAGCTCCGGCGCCGTGCGCTGGAAGAAGCTGGTGACCCGCTGGAATTGCTTCTCGGAGTCGATGATCGCTTTCTCGAAGTCGCTGAGGAAGACGTCGCGCAGGACGCGAACCGGCAGGTCGGCCTCCTGGAAGACGAGGTCGGGGGCCGCTGTTTCCTCGCTGCGCCGATCGAGGACCTCGTTGAGCTTGTGCAGGTAGCCGATCTCGCGCACGAAATCGGCCTTTTTCGCACCGTGGGCGGCGGTGCGGACGATCAGCCCGCCCGGGCCTTTGTAGGTGCGGTCGACCATCTTGCGCAGGCGGTCGCGCTCGGAGTCCGAGAGCCGCCGGCTGACGCCGACGCCGCTTCCCTGCGGCGCGTAGACGAGGTAGCGGCCGGCGATCGAGACGTTCATCGAGAGCCGCGCCCCCTTCGTCTTCAGCGGGTCCTTGACCGCCTGCACGACGATCTCCTGGCCGGGTTTGATCAGCTCGTCGATGCGCAGCCCGGTGCCGCGGCCACGGCGCGGAGCCTGCTCCCCGTTGGGCATCAGGATCTCGTCGACGTGCAGGAAGCCGTTGCGCTCGAGGCCGATGTCGACGAAGGCGGCCTCCATGCCGGGCAGGACGTTGTCGACCTTGCCCTTGTAGATGTTGCCGACGATGGATCGCCGGCCGCGGCGCTCGATGTAGAGCTCCGCAACGTTGCGTTTGCCGCCTTTCGTCTTCGACTCGAGGACGGAAACGCGTGTCTCGCCGTGGTCGGCGGACACCAGGATTGTCTTTTTCATTTAGCTCAGTCTCAGTTCAGTGGTTAGGTACGCACCGCCCGGCGTCCTTCTATGGATCACCAGGCGAACCTGCTCCGCTGGCTGAGTCGCGCTTGCATGTGGATGCTCTGCAGGATGCCCACCGCGAGCAGCGTGGCGAGCACGGAGGAACCTCCGTAGCTCATCAGCGGCAGCGGTATCCCGGTGATCGGCATGATCCCGAGGTTCATCCCAACGTTGACGAAGACCTGGAACAGCAGCATGGCGGCGATGCCGCCTGCCACGAGAGTCCCGTAGGAGTTCTTTGAGAGCGTCACAGTCCGCAGCGCCCGCCAGATCAGCAGGGCGTAGAGGGATAGGACGAACGCGGCGCCGAGGAACCCGTAGCGCTCACCGATCACGGCGAAGATGAAGTCGGTGTGCCGCTCGGGTACGAAATCGAGCCGCGTTTGGGTGGCCCGATCGCCGCGGCCGGTGACCTCACCGGCTCCAGTGGCGATCTTGGCCTGGTTCTGCTGATAGCCCGCATCGCTGGGATCGGCGTTCGGGTGCAGGAACGAGGTGAGCCTCTGCTCCTGATACCCCTTGAGGATCGGCGTCCCGATTGCGGGCGCCACGACGAGGACCGCCGCCGTCAATGCGACGAGGGCTGCGCCGATCACCGCGAAGTGCGTCCAGCGGACGCCCCCCACGTACATCACGGCGAGGGTGATCGCCCCGAACACCAGAGCGGTGCCGAGGTCCGGCTGCAGGAATACGAGCGCAGCCGGGGCCAGGCCGAGGCAGAGGTAGCGCACCGTGCGCTGCACCTCAGAGCCTTTCCTGGCGCCGTCGATGACGAAGCCGGCAAGTGCCAGAACAAGCAGAACCTTACCTAGCTCCGACGGCTGGAAGCTGAAGAGGGGAAGTTCGAAGGCGCGCCGCGAGCCCCGCGCGGCGAAGCCGAAGACGAAGACGAGCGCGATGCTGACGCAGAGGAAGGTGTAGATGCCGACCCGCAGCTCGCGGAAGCGCGAGTAGTCGACGCGCGCCAGCGCGTACATCCCGGCGAGGCCGAGGACGGCGTAGATCGCCTGCCGGTCGGCGAAGTAATAGGGGTCGCCGGGAACGTCGTTGACGGTCGCCTGGGCGAGCACGAAGACGCTGAAGGTGGCGAGGGCGAACGCCGCGATCGCCATCGGACCGTCCATGTACGGCAGGCCGAGGCGCTCGGCGATGCCGGGGTGGACGGCGAAGGGCTCGGGACGGGCGCGGCGAGCGCGTGTCGCGTACATCAGCCGCCCGTCCCTTCTTCGCCTGCTTTGCCCGCGGCGCTCGCTTCGCGGGCAAGCCTGCCGGCGAAATACGCTTTCAGGATCTTCAACGCCGCGGGGGCCGCCGATTCGGAGCCGAAGCCGCCTTCCTCCATCGTCACGAAGGTGACGATACGCGGATCGGGGTACGGAGCGAGGACTCCGTACCAGGACTGGTCTTCGTGACCCGTCCGCTGAGCGGTGCCGGTCTTGCCCGCGACCGGGATCGGGAAGGCGCCGAAGACGTCCACCGCGGTGCCGCGACCGCCCTGCGCCGCGTCGTGCAGGCCTTCGAGGATGGCGGCGCGGTAGGTCGGGTCCATGCGGACGTGGCGACGCGACCTGGACTCGAATTCCTTCAGCACGCGGCCGGCGGCGTCGTCGACCTCGAGGCCGAGGTGCGGGGTGACGATCGTGCCGCCGTTGCCGAGCGCCGCGTAGGCGACCGCCATCTGCAGCGGGTTGGTCTGCAGGTCGCCCTGCCCGGTGGCGAGCTGGACGTTGTCGCCGGCGGACCAGGGCCGATCGGTGCCGCCTTCCCGGTAGAGCTGGTTGCGCCAGTGCTGCGAGGGCAACAGGCCTTCGGCGCCGCCGGGCAGGTCGATCCCGGTCGGCCGCCCGATCCCCAATTTGTGCGCCCAATGCTGCAGCTGGCCGGTGTTCCACATGCGCCAGCCGAGCGTGTAGAAGAAGACGTCGGAGGAGACTTCCAGGGCTTCCACGAGATCGACCGAGCCGTTGGCCGCTTCGCCGGCGTTTTTGAATTCCTGGCCGCCGATTATCAGTACGCCTGGGTCTTCGATCACTTCGCCCAGCGTCACGTGGCCGCTTTCCAGCGCGGCGATCGCCGTGATCGGCTTGAAGGTCGAGCCGGTCGGGTAGAGCGCCGAGATCGCCCGATCGGCCAACGGAGCCGCCGGGTTCCGGTACGTCTCGTCGACCTGGGCCTGAGTCAGCGGCGGCGTGAGGCTCGCAGGTTCGAAGGTTGGGAACGAGCCGAGGCCGAGGATTTCTCCCGTGTGGACGTCCATCGTGATGAAGGCGCCGGGCAGGCCCCGTTCGGCCAGCGCCGCCTCCCCCGCCACCTGGACCTTTTCGTCGATCGTCAGCTTCAGGTCGTCGCCGGGGACGGGCGCCTGGGTGACCAGGCGCCCGTTGGGGGTGGGCTGGCCGAGGGCGTCGACCTGGACCTTGGTCAGGCCCGGGGTCCCCCGCAGGTAGCGGTCATAGGTGTCCTCGACGCCGTCCTGGCCGATCTCGTCGGCCGGCTGCAGTTCCCGGTAGCGGGGTTCCTTCAGCTCTTCTTCGGTGACCTCGCCCACGGTGCCGAGAAGGTGAGCGGCGAGCGTCCCGTCGGGATAGTCGCGGACGAACACCCGCTGCACCTCGACCCCCGGGAAGCGCGCCTGGTTTTCCTTCAGGTAGTAGACGAGGAAGTGGCCGACGTCGCGGCGCAGGGTGACCGGCGCGGCCGGCGCCAGCTTCAGTTCCTTGCGCATGAGGCGGCGAACGCGGGGCAGGGTGCTGTGGGTGAGGTCCGCGAGACGCGCCAGCTCGGCCCGCCGCTGCCTGGGGTCCTCCGGCAGTTTGCGCGGGTTGACCTGCAGGGCGAGGCTGGTGCGGTTGGCGACGAGCACGTTGCCGTTGCGGTCGAGGATCTCGCCGCGCGGCGGGCTGGTCCGGTAGGAGCGGGTGCGGTTGTTCTTCGCTTCGGCCAGGTACTTGTCGCCGTCGATCACCTGGATCAGCCAGAGGCGGAAGAAAAGGATCGCGAAGAGGACGACCGCCACTCCGCCGAACACCGCGATGCGCAGCGTGAGCCGATTGCTCATCGCCGGCCCCCGCTCGTCAGACCGCAGGTACATCAGATCGCCCCCCGAGCTTCAAACAGCGAAGGCGCCCCGCCCAACGGAGCTTGAAGCTTGGTCAGCTTCGTAGGGGATGGCGGGTGTATCTCTGGGGGAATGTCGCGAAGCGGCGGCAATGCAATCCGGTGAATGCGCGGGCGCAGCCCGCGCTCCAAGTCTGTCGCCAAGCGCGCGCAGCGCGCGGGCGACATCAATTCCCACAGAGATACACCCGCCATCCCCCCCACCTAGGCCCCCAAGACCGTCGGCTGGCGGCGCCTGCGCACCCTCGGCTCCTCGACCAGAGCCGGGCGCAGGACGCGGCGCAGGCCGAGGTAGATCGGCCAGCCGAGGAAGAAGGCGTAGACGCTCTTCAGCAGCATGTCGCGGACGATCAGGATGCTGATCGGCGCATCGAGGCCGAGCAGCAGCTCGGCGGCGCCGTAGCCCAGCTCGGCGAGCAGCGTGAAGCCCATGCAGAGCAGCGGCGGGACCAGCGAGCTGTGGATCTCGAAGCGCTCGCGAAAGAGGCCGGCGAGATACCCGGTGCCGAGCAGGACGAGGGAGGTGACGCCGAGCGCCTCGACCAGCAGGCAGTCGAGGAAGAAGCCGATCGCGAAGCCGCTGACGGCGCCCGCCATGCTGCCGCCGAGCAGGCCGATGCAGGCGACCAGCGCCGGCAGCACGTCGGGGCTGACGTGGAACAGCTCGACGCGGGAGAAGAAAGAGAGCTGGAGGAGGACGGCGAGCAGGCCGATCGCGGCGAGGCGGGCGACGATCCGCGGGGTGACGATCATTCTCGCGAGCCCCCGGTCAGGACCTGGACGATGTCGAGGTTGCGCAGGTCGGCGAAGGGCCGCACGTCGACCTTCTGGTTGGCCTCCTGTTCGACGACCGAGGCCTTGGTCACTTCCCCCAGAGGCAGCCCTGGTGGGAAATGCGACCCGATGCCCTGCGCCCGCCAGCCGGAGGTGACGACGTCCTGACCGGCGTGCACGCGCCGGGTCGAGTCGATGAAGTTGAGGATCAGCACTTCGGGGTTGCCGACCTCAGGTTCGATCGCGCCCTGAACTCCGGGCGGGACGACCTTGGCGGCGACCGAGCTGGCGTGGTCTGTGAGCAGCATCACCTGTGAGGAACCCGGCTCGACCGCGGAGATGCGGCCGACCAGGCCATCGCCGCTGACCACCGGGTCGTCGACGCGCACCCCGTCGCCGCTGCCGAGGTCGATCGTCACGCTCGAGCGCCAGGAGGTCGGCGAGCGGCCGATCACCCGTCCGGTGACCGACTCGTAGGCCGAGTAGGCGAACACCGGGTCTTCGTTGAGGGACAGCAGTTTGCGCAGCTGAGCGTTCTCCTGCAGCGCCTCCTCGCCAGCCACCGCCTTCAGGCGTGCCGTGGCGAGTTCGTCTTTGAGGCGGCTGTTTTCGCCGCGAGCGTCGAAGGTCTTGTCGAACCAGCCAACCAGGTCGCGAGCCGGCTTCAGGGCGCGGTCGGTCACCGACTGGACCGGGCTGAAGATCGTGCTGACGCCACGCTGCAGGCCGGAGGAGCCCTGGTATGTGAGCGTGAGCAGGACGAAGGAGCTGACTATCAGCAGTGCCAGCACCGCCCTGCGGCGGCGTACTTGCTTTCGGTACACGGTGACGACCTATGTTGAAGAGTTGAGATAAGGCGGGGCCTAAGCACGCTGCCTGGTCCCCGAGTTCTGCTTGCTGGCGCGGTGGATGGCCTCGAACTCCTCGAGGGAGATTCCCGAGCCCACCGCCACGCACGTCAGCGGTGACTCTGCCAGTTGGCAGGGCATCTGGCACTCGTCGCGGAGGCGCTGTTCGAGCCCTTGCAGGAGGGCGCCGCCTCCCGCCAGGGTGATTCCACGGTCCATGATGTCGCCGGCCAGCTCCGGCGGCGTCCGATCGAGGGTGTCCTTGACCGCCTCGACGATGTGGCTGACCGGCTCCTCGAGCGCCTCCCGCACCTCCTCGGAGCCGAGCTCGATCGTCTTCGGCAGGCCGGAGACGAGATCGCGACCCCGGATCTCGACCCGCACCTCCTCCGGCAACGGCGAGGCAGAGCCGGCTTCGAGCTTCACCTGCTCGGCGGTCTGGGTGCCGATCGCCAGCTTGTAGGCGTGTTTGCAGTGATTGACGATCGCCTCGTCGAGCTCGTCGCCGCCGACCCGGATCGACTGCGAGACGACGATCCCGCCGAGCGAGATCACGGCGACCTCGGTCGTGCCGCCGCCGACGTCGACGACCATCGAGCCGGTCGGCTCGGCGACCGGCAGGCCGGCCCCGATAGCCGCCGCCATCGGCTCCTCGATCAGGTATGCCTGGCGGGCGCCCGCGGAGAGGCAGGCCTCCTCTACCGCCCGCTTCTCGACGCCGGTCACGCCCGATGGGACGCAGACGACGACACGGGGATGGGCGAAGCGGTTCGGGTGCACCTGTTTGATGAAGTGGCGCAGCATCTGTTCGGTGACGTCGAAGTCGGCGATCACGCCGTCCTTGAGCGGGCGAATCGCGGTGATCGTGCCGGGGGTGCGGCCGAGCATCCGCTTCGCTTCGGCGCCGACCGCGTGCACCTGGCCGTTCTGCGAGTCGATCGCCACCACCGAGGGCTCCGAGAGAACGATGCCACGGCCCCGCACGTAGACGAGGGTGTTGGCCGTGCCGAGATCGACGGCCATGTCGCGACCGCCGAGCCCTCTGAGATATCCGAATATGCCCATCAGTGTGTGTGGAACCAGCGGAAAATGATTCCAGACGCGCGCCGTCGGCTCAACGTCTCGGCGAACTGCATCAAATTCCCTTCCTGCCAGAACGGGAATTTGATGCAGTTCAGGGGAGGAGCTCTGGGGCGAGATCGAGCAGGAGGCCGACCGGCAGACCGACCACGTTGGAGACGCTGCCCTCGACCCGCTCGACAAGGGTCGACCCCAGCGTCTGGATCGCGTAGCCGCCCGATCTTCCCCGCCACTCGCCGAAATCGACGTAGCGCTGCTTCTCGGCGTCGGAGAGCTCCTTGAAGGCGACCGTCGTCCGTTCCAGCCCACCGCGCTCCTCGCCGTCGACGATAACCACGAGCCCGCTGAGCACCTCGTGCGCCCGTCCCGACATCCGGTCGAGGTAGGCGCGCGACTCCGCAACATTGGCCGGCTTGCCGAGCGCCGTGCCGTCGAGCACGACGTCGGTGTCGCAGGCGATGACGTACCCGTCCCGCTCCACCGCCCGAGCCTTACGTCGCGCGTTCTCAAGGACCTCAACCTCCGGGTCCCCACCCGTGAGCTCGTCGACCCCGGGGACCACGACCTCGAACTCGACACCGAGCTTGCGAAGGATCTCCGCTCGTTGCGGCGAGCCCGAAGCCAGAACCACCCTCGGAGCTGCGGCTGTCATAGCTCAGCGTTTCTACCGGTGGGTGGCGCGGCGGCAGGGGGTCCCCCATAGCGCAGGACGTGCCGGTCCCTGAGTGCCATAAACGGCACCTCTAGCACGGCACGTCCGAGCACATGGGGGAAAGCCGTCGCGACAGGACCCGCCGGCCGGATCCTCACGTCAATCCAGCTCTGGGAACCAGATTTCGATCTCGCGCGCCGCCGACTCGTCGGAGTCGGAGCCGTGAACCATGTTGAAGGTGACCTCGAGGGCGAAGTCGCCGCGAATCGAGCCCGGGGCCGCCTCGACCGGGTTGGTCGCGCCGATCGTCTGGCGCGCGGCGGCGACTGCTTCGGGGCCCTCGAGCACCATCGCTACCAGGGTCCCGCCGGTGATGAAAGAGACCAACTCGCCGAAGAACGGCTTGTCGGTGTGCTCTTCGTAGTGCCTGTTGGCGATCGGCTCGTCCGCCCGCATCGTCTTCAGCGCCGCGATCCGCAGGCCCTTGCGCTCGAAGCGGGCGATCACCTCGCCGGTCAGGCCACGCTGGAAGGCGTCAGGCTTTACGAGGATCAGCGTCTGGCTCACGTGCGGGCTCCTTAGGGATTCGTTTGGGTGGGGGTTTCGACTCTTTCGCGGTCGCCGCCTCGGGCGCCTTGCGGCGTGCCGGCGGGCGTTTGCGTCGCGGCCGGTCGCCGAGCGGGGACTCGCAGTAAGGACAGAGGGCCCAGCGCGGGTCGACCGGCTTGCCGCAGCTCGGACACGGGTCCTTGAGACGCTGCTGGCACTTCGGGCAGCGCAGGAAGCTGCGTTCGGTCGGGTATTCGCATTTCGGGCAGGAGGCCTCGGTCAGCTGTTTGACGCGCAGCTCGGCGGCGCGGATCTCGAGCTCGCGTTCGTGCGCGTCTTCGAGGAACTCCGGCGGGCGCACGATCGCGTAGACGGCGGTGCCGATGTAGGGGAAGAAGGAGCCGATCGTCGCGCAGGCGACGAGGAACGGATCGGAGATGCGGCGCTTGGCGTCGAGGTAGGTGTAGACGATCAGCGCCAGCCAGATGACGACGATCCCCAGCACAAAGAGGGTCGCGGCCAGGTTGAGGCCGTCGTTTGAGATGCCGAAGATCGCTAGTGCCATGGCTGAGCTCCGCCCGATGGAAGGCGGAGCAGTCTACTTCGCCGTCGCCCGTCCCAACCCTGTCAGAGGAAAAGGCTGCCGAAGAGGTAGCCAAGGCCGAAGAAGACCAGGATCACCGCCGCGACCACGGCAGCGACGAGCCCCATCATCGAGAGAAGTTCTGAGTTGGCGCTCTTCGTCTTCGGCTCCATGCCCCAATCCTGTCACAGGCGCAGGGCGCTTCGGGCGGGCGCGAGCACGTAATGCGAGCCGGTGACGAGCAGCACCCCGCCGAGCTCGAGGGCTCGCTCGCGCCCGCGCGTGAGCGCCGCGTCGAGATCCTCGACGGCCTCCGGCTCGACGCCAGCTCCATGCGCCGCCGAGCGCGCCGCCGCCACCAGCTCATCCGCCGACAACGACCGCCGACGGGCCGATACGTCAAGGTGGCCTTGACGTATCGGCCCGTCGGCGGGGAGTTGGGTGCAGATGAGGCAGCTGATGGCAGGGGCAAGGGCGGCGACCATCGCTCGCGCGTCCTTTTCGGCGAGAACGGCTAGAACGGCTACGACGGGACGCCCTTCGGCGGCTTCGGGCAGCGCCTCGGCGAGCGCGGCCGCTCCATCGGGGTTGTGAGCAGCGTCGAGGATCGTCGGCGGCTCGCCGGGCAAGCGCTCGAGGCGACCGGGGATCGTCAGCGTCGCGCCGACCTTCGCCAACGCTTCGGGGTCGAGCCGCCCGAGGAAGGCTTCGGCAGCCGCACAGGCGAGCGCGAAGTTACGCCGCTGGAAGGGGCCGGCGGCACGCACGACAACGTCTTCGCCGGGGTCGTCCGGCGCGACGACGAGGCGTGCGCCGCGCTCCGCGGCCGTGCTCTCGGCCAGCTCCATTACCTCCGGGCTTAGCCGTCCGACCACGAGCGTCGTCTGGTCGCGCAGCACCGCCAGCTTCTCAGCCGCGATCTCGAGCTCCGTCTCACCGAGCCACTCGGTGTGGTCGAGCCCGATCGACGTCAGCACGGTGACCCGCGAGGGGATCGTGTTGGTCGCGTCCAGTTTCCCCCCGAGTCCTGCCTCGACCACCGCCACCTCGACTCCCGTCGCCGCAAATGCGACGAACGCGGCCGCGGTGGCAACCTCGAACTGGGTCACCTCCTCCCCCTGCTCGAGAGCGCGGCTCACCGTCTCCGCCCCCTCGACGGCACGCTCCACCGCCTCTTCGAAATCCTCAGGCGAGATCTCCTCGCCCCGCAGGAGCACGCGTTCGGACCAGCGTTCGGAGTGCGGCGAGACGCAGGCGCCGGCACTCGTCCCATGCGCTTCCAACAGCGCGGCGATCATCCGCGTCACCGAGGACTTGCCGTTTGTGCCGACCACGTGGATCGACGCGAAGCGGTGCTGGGGAAGCCCGAGCGCGGTGCTGAGCTTGCGCATCCGCTCGAGCCCGAGCTTCCAGCCAATTGGCTCGAGCGAGTCGAGATGGGCCTGCGCGTCTATGCGCCGAGCTCCTCGAGCTCGGCCCGGTAGCGCTCCAGCTTGCCCCGCTCCTCCTCGACCAGCTCGGCCGGCGCCCGGGCGACGAACTTCTCGTTGGCGAGCTTGCCCTCGGCGCGCGCGACCTCGGAGCGCAGCTCCTCCCGCCGCCCCTCGATCCGCGCCGCGATCGCCTCGGCGTCGATCTGCTCCGAGGCAAGCACCTTGACCGGCCCGACGGCAGCGATCGGGTCGCCGCCGTCCTCGCCGAACTCGATCCGGGCCAGACGGCCGACGAACTCCTGGGGCTGCTCGCCGTCGACGCGGGCTTGCAGCTGGCTGGCGGCGGGCACGTCGACCATGTCGCGCCAGGCGCGCAGGCGCCTGGTCAGCTCGATCGCGGCCTCGACCTCGGCTTCGGCCCCGTCGTCGAAGAGCGACTCGTCGGCCTCCGGGAACCGATGCACTGCGAGGTGTCCTTCGCGAGCCGGGTGATAGGACCAGACCTCCTCGGTGACGAACGGCATCAGCGGGTGCAACAGGCCAAGGGTGCGCTCGAGCAGCCGGAGCAGGATGGACGAAACCTCCGCCTCGCCCTCGTAGAGCCGGGGCTTGGCGATCTCCAGGTACCAGTCGCAGAGCTCCGACCAGAAGAACGAGTAGGCCTCGGTCGCCGCATGGGCGAAGTCGAAGGAGTCGAGCTTCGCGGTGACCGAGGCGATCGTCCGCTCCATCCGCGAGAAGATCCACCGGTCCTCCGGTCGACGGGCCGATACGTCAAGGTGGCCTTGACGTATCGGCCCGTCGGCGGGGGGGGTGGCGTTGAGGAGGATCAGGCGCGAGGCATTCCAGAGCTTGTTCGCCAGGTCGCGGCCCTGCTGGACCTTGGCGTCTGAGTAGCGCACGTCCTGGGTCGAGGACATCGCCAGCAGGCCGAAGCGCAACGCGTCGGCGCCGTGCACGTCGATCTCCTCCAGGGGGTCGATCCCGGTGCCTAGGCTCTTTGACATCCGCCGCCCGTCGCGAGCCTGGATCACCGAGTGCACGTAGACGTCGTCGAAGGGCACGTCGCCGGCGAACTCGAGGCCGGTCATGATCATTCGCGCGACCCAGAGGAAGAGGATCTCGCGCGCCGTGGTCAGGAAGCTGGTCGGGTAGAAGGCGCGCAGCTCGGGCGTGTCGTCGGGCCAGCCGAGCGTGGCGAAGGGCCAGATCGCCGAGCTGAACCAGGTGTCGAGCACGTCCTCCTCCTGGCGCAGCTCGCCACCGCCACACTTGGCGCAGCGCGCGGGCGCCGCCGCCGGGTCCTCGGCGACGAACGTCTCCTCGCAGGCGTCGCAGTACCAGACCGGGATCCGGTGCCCCCACCAGAGCTGGCGCGAGATGCACCAGGGACGGATCTCGCGCATCCAGTCGAGGTAGACGCGCTTCCACTGGGCGGGGGCGATCCGCACCCGGTCGCTCTCCACCGCCTCGATCGCCGGCGCCGCCAGCTCGTCCATACGGCAGAACCACTGCAGCGAGATCAGCGGCTCGATCCGCTCGCCCGAGCGGTGCGAGAAGGGGACCGAGTGGACGTAGGGCTCTTCGGCGCGCAATGCGCCCTCCTCGCGCAGAGCGGCGACGACGGCCTCCTGCGCCTCGGCTGCCGTCAGCCCGGCGAACCTCTCCCCCGCCTCATCCGTGAGCCGGCCGTCGGGGCCGATCACGCCGATCTCCTCAAGTCCGTGCTTGCGGCCGATCTCGAAATCGTTGGGATCGTGACCGGGGGTGATCTTCAGCGCTCCGGTGCCGAACTCGGGGTCGACGTGCTCGTCGGCGATTATCGGCAGCCGCCGCCCGACCAGGGGCAGGACGCAGTGCTGGCCGACGAGGTCGCCGTATCGCTCGTCGCCGGGGTTGACGGCGACGGCGGTGTCGGCGAGCATCGTCTCCGGTCGCACCGTGGCGACGGTCAGCACCCGCTCGGAGCCCTCGACCGGGTAGTCGATCGAGTAGAGCGTGTCCTCGACCTCGCGGTTCTCAACCTCGAGGTCGGAGATCGCCGAGTGCGAGCCCGGGTCCCAGTTGACCATGTAGTTGTCGCGGTAGATGTAGCCCTTGTCGTAGAGCTGCTTGAAGACCCGGTAGACGGCCCTGACGTAGCCCTCGTCGAGGGTGAAGCGCTCGCGGTCGTAGTCGCAGGAGGCGCCGAGTCGCTTGTACTGCTCGACGATTCGCGAGCCGTACTCCTCCTTCCACTCCCAGACCCGCTCGACGAACGCCTCGCGGCCGAGCTCGTGGCGGTCCACGCCTTCGGCGCGCAGCGTCTTCTCGACCACCGACTGGGTCGCGATCCCAGCATGGTCGGTGCCGAGCAGCCAGAGCGTGTTGCGTCCCCGCATCCGGTTCATCCGCACCAATGCGTCCTGCATCGAGCCGTTCAGCGCGTGCCCCATGTGCAGGGCGCCGGTCACGTTCGGCGGCGGGATCGCGACGGAGAAGTTCTCCGCGGCGGCTCCCTCGGCTGCCGGGTGGAAATACCCCTCCTCGAGCCACTCGGCGAAGATCCGCGCCTCGACCTCCCCGGGCTCGTAGCGGGTCTTCTCCTCGAGGTTCTTGCGGCGCTCCGCGTCCATCGCGAAGCGCCGAGTCTAAGCCGATTCCTCGCTCAGCTCGTCCTCAGCGGGACCGATGTCCTGCGGCGCCGCCTCGGTGACCAGCGTCGGCCGCCGCCCCTGCTCGATCGTCTCCCGCGTCACCACGCACTTGGTCACGTCGCGGCGCGAGGGAAGTTCGAACTGGACGTCGAGCAGCGTCTCCTCGAGGATCGAGCGCAGGCCGCGGGCACCGGTCTCGCGCTCGAGCGCCCGGTCGGCGATCGCCTCGAGGCTGTCCTCGGCGAAGACGAGCTCGATCTCGTCGAACTCGAAGAAGCGCTGGAACTGCTTGATCAGGGCGTGCTTGGGCTCGGTGAGGATCGTGATCAGGTCCTCGCGGCTGAGCTGGTGGATCGCGGCGACGACCGGCATACGGCCGATGAACTCCGGGATCAAGCCGTATTCCATCAGGTCCTCGGGCAGCACCTGCTCGAACCACTCGCCGGCGTCCTTCAGCTCGCGCGAGGAGATTGCGGCGCCGAAGCCGACGCCGCGGTCGCCGACGCGCCGCTCGATCACCTTGTCGAGCTCGGCGAAGGAGCCGCCGCAGACGAAGAGGATGTTGGTCGTGTCGATCGTCAGGAACTCCTGGTGCGGATGCTTGCGCCCGCCCTGCGGCGGCACCGAGGCGGTCGTCCCCTCGAGGATCTTGAGCAGCGCCTGCTGCACGCCTTCGCCGGAGACGTCGCGGGTGATCGACGGGTTGTCGGCCTTGCGCGCGATCTTGTCGATCTCGTCGATGTAGATGATCCCCGTTTCCGCCTTCTTCACGTCGTAGTCGGCGGCCTGGATCAGCTTCAGGAGGATGTTCTCGACGTCCTCGCCGACGTAGCCGGCCTCGGTCAGCGCGGTGGCGTCGGCGATCGCGAAGGGCACGTTGAGGATGCGGGCGAGGGTCTGGGCGAGCAGCGTCTTGCCGCAGCCGGTCGGCCCGAGCAGCATGATGTTCGACTTCTGCAGCTCGACGTCGCCGTCCTCTGACTGGTTCATCTGGACGCGCTTGTAGTGGTTGTAGACGGCGACCGAGAGCGCCTTCTTCGCGGCCTCCTGGCCGACCACGTACTCCTGCAGCACTTCGTGGATCTCGCGCGGCTTGGGCAGGTTCTCCAGCTCGACGGCGGTCGGCGGAGTCAGCTCCTCGTCGATGATCTCGTTGCAGAGGTCGATGCACTCGTCGCAGATGTAGACGCCGGGACCTGCGATCAGCTTCTTGACCTGGCGTTGGGACTTGCCGCAGAAGCTGCAGAGGAGCTGCTCGTTGGAGTCTGTGGGCCGTGCCAGCGGAATCCCCTCCTTGCGGGGCTGTCGGTTCGGTTGCCTCCGGCTCCGCGCGCCCAAAAAGCTTAGACGGGACGGGGAGTCGGCCTGTCGGTGCGCACGTTTACTCCACGCCGGGCGCGCTCCCTCCCCGTGAGCGCAACCTTGCGCCGCCGCGGTAGCGTGAGTCGCGATGGAGGGACTGCGGATCGAGCCGATCGCCGCCGAGCAGATGGGCGACCTGCTGCCGCTGATCGCCGACTACCAGCGCTTCTACGAGGTCGAGGACGTCGACGACGAGCGCAACCGGGAGTTCTTCGCCCGCTTCCTCGCCCCCAGCGACGACGGAATGCTGCTCGGTGCCTGGCGCGACAACGAGCTGCTCGGCTACGCCTGTCTCTACTGAACCTTCACGTCGCTCGTTCCGGCCGAGATCGTGCTGATGAACGACCTCTACGTGCGGCGCGCGGCGCGCGGCGGGGGCCTCGGCCGTGCCCTGATCGAGGCCAGCGCCGCGGTGGCCCGCGAGCGCGGCGCCCACCACCTGCAGTGGGTCACGGCCCCGGACAACGAGACCGCCCAGCGCCTCTACGACTCGACCGGGGCAGTTCGCGAGCCCTCGATCGAGTACGAGCTCGAACTCAAATACCGAACTGCATCAAATTCCCATTCCGGCAGGAAGGGAATTTGATGCAGTTCGGTGGGCGGGTCAGCTGTAGCGGTCCCAGCGGCGCAGATAGGGCGCCGGGTCGATCGGGCGGCCGCGGGCCCGGATCTCGAAGTGCAGGTGGCAGCCGACCGTGCCGGCGTTGCCGGTCTCGCCGACCGAGCCAACCCGCTCGCCGGTCCAGAGGCGCTCGCCGCGGTGGACACGGGCGGGACGCGGCAGGTGGGCGTAGAAGTAGCTGCGGCGCTCGCCTTCGCCGTGGATCAGTAGGTAGTTGCCGTAGAGCACCGGGTCGAACCCTCGGCGCAGCACCTTCCCCCCGCGCACCGCGACCAACGGCGTCCCGCAGTCAGCGACGATGTCGAGCCCTTCATGCCACCGACCCCCGCTCCGCGGCGCCCCGAACTCCCCAATCGCCCCCCGCGTCCCATGCGCCCCCCGCACCGGAAAGACGTGGTCGTAGTAGATGGTGCCACCCGTCGGACGGGCAAGAGCCGGAGCGGCGAGGATCAGGAATGCAAGGAGGGCGAGCCGCTTCAGTGGTGCTCGATAACGCGGTCGACGAGGTTGTACTCCTTCGCTTCCTCGGCGCTCATGAAGTAGTCGCGCTCGGTGTCTTTGGCGACCTTCTCGAAGGGCTGGCCGGTGTGCTTGGCGAGGATCTCGTCGAGGCGGCGACGCACGTCGATGATCTCTCTTGCGTGGATCTCGATGTCGGTCGCCTGGCCCTGGAAGCTGGAGGAGACCTGGTGGATGAGGATCTTCGAGTTGGGCAGCGACATCCGCTTGCCCGCAGCGCCGCCGGCCAGCAGCAGCGCCCCCATGCTCATCGCGATGCCGACGCAGATCGTCTGCACTTCGGGCTTGATGAACTGCATCGTGTCGTAGATCGCCAGGCCGGCGTAGACGGAGCCGCCCGGCGAGTTGATGTAGAGGCTGATGTCCTTGTCGGGATCCTCCGACTCGAGGTGCAGCAGCTGGGCGACGATCAGGTTGGCGATGTCCTCGGTCACCGGCGTGCCGAGGAAGACGATCCGCTCGTTGAGCAGGCGCGAGTAGATGTCGAAGGAGCGCTCGCCGCGCGAGGTCTGCTCGACCACCATCGGGACCAGGGGACTCATCGGCCGGGACTCTATAGAAGGCCGTCGGTCGGCTAATCGGAGTCGGGGGTCCAGAGCTCGGAGGGCTTCTCCTCGCCCTCCTTCTCCGGCGTCCAGATCTTCTCCCGCGCCTCGGCCTGGGCGAGGGGGATCGGCTTCGCCGACTCGGCGATCACCTCGACCGCCTTGCGAACCTGGACGTCCTCGCGGACGACCGCGTCGCGACCGCCCTCGCGCAACCGGGCGAGCAGCTTCTCCGGCGTCGTCCGCTCGTGCTCGGCCGTGTGGGCGAGCGCCTCGACCATCTCCTCCTCGCTCGCCTCTATTCCCTCGGCCTCGACCACAGCGGCCAGCACCGCCTCGCGCCGCAGCTCCCGCTCGGCGTCGGGCCGCGCCTCCTCGATCATCTCCTCCCGCGTCTTGCCCTGCATCTGCAGGAAGGAGTCGGGGCTCATCCCGCTGCCTGCGAGCTGGCGCTCGAGCCGTTCCCAGCGCTCGGCCGCGCGCGCCGCGACGATCTGCTCCGGGAGCTCGACCGTGGCCGCCTCTGCCGCCGCTTCGATCGCGGCGACGCGGAAGTCCTGCTCTACCCGCTCGCCGACGACCTCGCCAACGCGCTCGGCGATGTCGGCGCGCAGCTCCTCCAGGGTGTCGAACTCGGAAGCCTCGGCGGCGAAGTCGTCGTCCAGCTCAGGCAGGACCTTCTCGCGCACCTCCTTGACCTCGACCTTGAACACCGCATCCTGCCCGGCGAGCTTCTCGGCCTGGTAGTCCTCCGGGAAGGTGACCTTGACCTCGCGCTCCTCCCCACCGTCGGCGCCGAGAAGCTGCTCCTCGAATCCCTCGATCAGCTGGCCGCCCCCAAGCTCGAGCAGGTAGTCGGACGCCTTGCCGCCCTCGAAGGCCTGGCCGTCCACCAGCCCCTCGAAGTCGACCAGCAGCACGTCGCCTTCGGCGGCGGCGCGCTCGACCGGCTCGAGCTTGGCGAAGCCGGCGCGGATCCGCTCGACCTCGCGGTCAACGATCTCGTCGGTCGGCTCCGGCTCGGCGCGACCGACCTCCAAGCCCTTGTACTCGCCCAGCTTCGCCTTCGGCCGCACGCCGATCTCGAATTTGAACCCGAGCGGCTCGCCCTCGCCCTCAGGGGCGGAGACGATCTCGATGTCGGGGTCGCCGACCGAGCTGACCCCGGTGCCGAGCAGCGCCTCTTCGTACCAGCGCGGCAGCGACTCGCGGATCGCCTCCTGCAGAACGGAGCCAAAACCCAGCCGCTGGACGACCAGGGACGGTGGCGCCTTGCCCTTGCGGAATCCGGGCAGGCGCATCTCCCGCGCCAGGTCCCGCGCGGCGCGCTGGACGCCGGCGTGCACGGCCTCGGGCGCAACCTCGGCCTCGACCCGCACACGCGACTCGGGCAGCTCTGTGACGGTCGTCTTCACCGAGCGCGGGACCCTAGCCGGTGGGCGAGCATCGTGCGCAGGGCGACGCCGAAGTCGATCGCGAAGGCGAGCCCACGGCCGAGCGGGCCGGTCACGAGCCAAGCCCGCGCCCGAACGGACGTGCCGGTCCCACGGTGCCTAAAAGGGCCCCTAGCGACCGGCACGTCCGGGTCCATCGGCGAGGATGCGCTCCTTCAGCAGCCCACCGTGGCCGGCGGCGACGGCGCGGCGGGCGCGGCGCTCGTCGAGGGCGACGCCCCGGTCGCGCGCGAGATCGAGCAGGCGCTGCTTCTCGTCGCCTTCGCGGGCGACCTGGAAGAAGACCCAGGCGAGGACCCCGAGCGCGAGGAACGTCCCCTCGACCATCATGATCACGCCCGCGGTGCTCTGATCGGCGATCGGCGAGATCCCCCAGTAGCGCTCTCCCGGCGCGTAGATCGGGTAGAGAACCGAGCCCGACCACATCAGCACGTTGCCGAGGATCGCCCCGGCGAAGCGCACGGCGACCACGTAGCCGACCTTCCACGCCGCCGTGAACCACTCGGGCTTGGGCAGCGGGCCGAAAACGGGCATCCACATCAGGCACCCGAAGAAGAGGAAGCTGGCGTGCTCGAGCGCGTGCACCGGCGCCGTCCCGTAGGCCGCGTCGTAGAGGCCCGGTACGTGCCAGAGGTAGAAGTTGAGCGCCCAGAGCGGAAAGGCGACCAGCGGGTGCGTGAGCACCTGGAGGCGGTCAAAGGCGCGGATCGCGAGCACCGGCTGCAGGACCGAACGCGTCAAGCCGAGGACGAGGAGCAGCGAGGCGAGGTCGCCGATCAGCAGATGCTCTCCCATGTGCGCGATGACCAGCTCCTCGGCGACATGGCCGATCGGGCTGAACAGCGCCACGGCGATCAGCGCCAGGCCGGCCCCGAAGCAGACCTGACGCCAAACCGGGACCCCGCGCCCCTCCCATGAGAGCGACAGCACGCGCGCCCAGTAGAGGACGCCGGCGATCGTGATCGGGAAGACCTCGAGCGGGACGAAGGCGCCCGCCACGTGCGCGAATGGAACGCTGCTCACGGTGGTAGCTTGGCATTTCCGTGAACGCCGCCGATCACCGCTTTCCGCCGATCGGCGGCTACGGATTCCTCTCCGACTGCCACACCAGCGCCCTGGTCTCTCACGACGGCAGCGTCGAGTGGCTCTGCCTGCCGCGCTTCGACTCGCCCAGCGTCTTCTCCGCCCTGCTCGACCGCGACGCGGGCCACTTCCGGCTGGCGCCGCGGGGCGTCGTCGTGCCGATCAGTCGCCGCTACGAGCCCGGCACGCTGGTGATCGAGACAACCTGGGTGACCGAGACCGGCTGGGTCGTCGTCCACGACCTGCTCTCGATCGCCGAGTGGGCGCCCGAGGGCGAGGCCGGGACCCGGCCCCGCACCGCACACGAGTCCGACCACTCGCTGCTGCGACTGATGACCTGCGTCGACGGCGAGGTCGAGATGGAGATGGAGTGCCTGCCGCGCTTCACCTACGGCGCCGAGGCGGCGGCCTGGCAGGGCGGTGAGCTGGGCGGGGCGGTCGCGATCGCCGCCGACGGGACCGAGCTGAGCCTGACCAGCGACATGGATCTGCAGGTCGAGGACGGCGCCGTTCGCGGCACGATTCGGCTGCGCGAAGACGAAAGCGGCTTCTGCGCCCTGAGCTGGGGCGACGGGGACCCGGGCGGCCCGCGCAGCGCGCCGGAGGCGCTGGAGAGGCTCGACTCGACCGAAGAGTTTTGGCGCTGCTGGCTGCGCGCCGGCGAATTCCCCGACCACCCCTGGCGCATCCACCTGCAGCGCTCGGCCCTCGTGCTGAAGGGCCTCACCTACACGCCGAGCGGCGCGATCGTCGCCGCGCCGACCACCTCGCTGCCCGAGACGCCCGGTGGCGAGCGCAACTGGGACTACCGCTACAGCTGGATCCGCGACTCGACCTTCAGCCTCTGGGCATTGCACACGCTCGGCTTCGACGAAGAGGCACGCGACTTCATGCGCTTCGTGCTCGACGTCTGCCGCGACCACCCCGACCTGCAGATCATGTACGGGATCGGCGGCGAGCGAGACCTCACCGAGTCGACCCTGGACCACCTCGACGGCTACGTCGGCTCGCGCCCGGTGCGGATCGGAAACGGCGCCTACGACCAGCGTCAGAACGACGTCTGGGGAGCCCTGCTCGACTCGATCTACCTGCACCAGAAGGCGCTGCGGGGGACCGGCACGAAAGCCGACCGCCAGCTGATCCGCTACCAGGTGGAGGCGGCGATCGCGGCCTGGGAGCATCCCGACCAGGGGATCTGGGAGTCGCGCGGGGCGCCGCAGCACTACGTCTCCTCGAAGCTGATGATCTGGGTCGCGGTCGACCGCGGCGCGCAGCTGGCCGCCAGCGTCGGCCTCGACGAGCTGGCGAGCGAGTGGGAGGCGACGGCGGCGCGGATGCGCGAGGAGATCCTCGAGCGCGGCGTGCGCGACGGCGTCTTCCGCCAGCACTACGACACCGACGCGCTCGACGCCTCGACGCTGCTGATCCCGCTGCTGCGCTTCCTCCCTTCCGACGACGAGCGCGTGCGCGCCACGGTCGAGGCGATCGCCGCCGACCTCACCCAGCACGGCCTCGTCCTCCGCTACCGGGTCGAGGAAACCGACGACGGCCTCAGCGGCGAGGAGGGCACCTTCCTGATCTGCTCCTTCTGGCTCGTCTCCGCCCTCTCGGAGATCGGCGAGCCGGCGCGGGCGCGGACTCTCTGCGCGCGGCTGCTCGAGTCGGCCGGCTGGCTCGACCTCTACGCCGAGGAGCTCGACCCGCCGAGCGGCCAGCACCTCGGCAACTTCCCGCAGGCCTTCACCCACCTGGCTCTGATCAACGCCGTCTCCCACGTGATCGCCGACGAGCAGCGGAAGGACGGCGGGCCGACCGCGGTCTTCACCGAGATGGGCGGCGTCCGCGAGGACGCCTGAGCTGCACGGTCCCTTGCCGCAGACAGCTCGTCTGCAGACAATAGATTTCGTTTGCACTATATTGGCGGCCACATGCCAGCCGCGAGCGACCCCGCAACAGACGGCCTTTTCATCGCCATGGCGCACCCGCTGCGGCGTCGCATCCTGCGCCAGATGCTCGACCGCGAGGCAAGCGTCAGCCCGAGCGAGCTGGCCAACGCACTCGGCAGGCGGCTGAGCGGCGTCAGCTACCACGTCATCGTCCTCGCCCGCTGCGGGGCGATCGAGCTCGTCGAGACCCAGACCGTTCGCGGCTCGACCCAGCACTTCTACCGCCCGGCCGCCCTATCGCGCTGGGCGCTGATCGCGCTCGGCGACGAAACCGGAAAACCCGACGGACGAAGGCCGTAGGGGGAGAGTCTTCTCGCCGTCGCCCTTATATAGGTCGGCCATTGGAGGAGAGCGCGCACATCCGCAGCACCGCCGAAGAGGACGCGGCCCTCGAGTCCGCTGTCCTGCAGCAGGTCCTCGCGCTGCACCCGGCGACCCTCTCGCTCGACGAGCTGGTGCGCGAGCTTGGCGAGGAGGACGACGCCGAGCCGGTCGAGCGGGCGGTCCGCGACCTGACGGCGGCGGGGCTGCTTCGTCGCAGCGAGGATCTCGTGCTGCCGACCCGAGCCGCCCTGCGCTTCGACGAGCTGCTGGAGAGGTGAGACGCATGGGCCCGACCGGTCTCGGCCAGTGGGCCGGACCCATGCGGCCCGGTGCGGGCTCCGGCCATGTAAGGGAGCCCTCTGTTGGGACGCTCGCGCCGTCCTCACTCCTCCCCGGACATTCCTACATCCGAGTTCTTAAATACAGAGCATAGACCGTTAAGGGCGTTCAGCTCGTTTCGCCTTCAGCACTTCAGGGGCCTTCAGTAGCATCGCAGCTGCTTTGATGCCCCTCCCATTCAGAGTCGGCAGCGCGCGGGACGCCGACGTCTACGTGATCGAGATCGAGGGAGAGCTCGACATGAGCACCGCCTCCCAGCTCGAGCGAGAGCTGGAAGCGCCGCTGGCGGACGCCGGCTCGGGCCTCGTCATCGACCTGAGCGGCTGCGAGTTCATCGACTCGACCGGGATCGCGTTGATCGTCAAGGCCTGGCAGCGACTCGACGGGGAGGGCGGCTTCGCCCTCTGCGGCGTCGGCAACCAGGTTGCCCGAGTGCTCGACGTGACCGGCCTCGAGCAGGCAATCCCGACCCATGCCAGCCGCGACGAGGCGATTGCCGGGGTGCGTGGCTGAGGCCTTGCGGCGCGTCCTCACCACTTTCCTGGCGACGATCGTCCTCGCCCTCGGCTGGGCGGATGCAGCGGGCTCCGTGGGCCAGATCGTGATCCGCGGCGCCCGCGCCGGCGCCCACCTGACGCTCAGCGTCCACGGCGGGCGCCTCGAAGTCCGCGGGCAGCTCGCCCGGCGCGGGCAGTCCGGCTGCCGCGCCACCCGCCGCGGCGCTACCTGCCGGCTGGCGTCCGTCGGGGACATCGTGGTCGAAATGGGCCCGGCCAACGACAAGGTCGAGGTGCTCGACCCGCTGCCGGTTCCGCTCGTCGCGTACCTCGGCGCCGGATCGGACAAGTTCATCGGCAACGCCGAGGACGACACCTGCTATCCGCAGGGGACGCCGCGCAATCGCTGCGTCAGCGGACCCGGCAGGGACATCTGCATCTCCGGCCCGGTCAACACGGATTGCGTCGGCGGCGCCGGCAACGACCTCTGCAGGATGGGCGCCGGCAGCGACGGCTGCTGGGGCGGACCGGGCAACGACACCTGCATGATGGGCGGGGGCAACGACGGCTGCCACGGCGAAGCCGGCGAGGACCGCCTCTACGGCGGCGCGGGGACCGATCGCCTCTACGGCGGCTCTGGCTTCGACCGCTGCGACGGCGGGCCGCAGACAGGGCGCTCAGCCGAATGCGAGGACGGCCCTCGTCACTGAGGGCTCAGCGATGCGGATACTCGTCGTCGAGGACGAGACCGCGATCGCCGACTTCCTGGTTCGCGGCCTGAAGGCCGAGGGTCACGAGGTCCGCCGCGCCGCGGACGGCATCGAGGGCGAGCGGCTGGCGCTGACCGGTGCGGTCGACCTCGTGGTGCTCGACCGGATGCTGCCGGGGCGCGACGGCATGGAGGTCCTGGCGACGATCCGGCGGGTCGAGCCGACCCTGCCGGTGATCATGCTGACGGCGCGCGACGCGGTCGAGGACCGGATCGCCGGACTCGACAGCGGCGCCACCGATTACGTCACCAAGCCCTTCTCCTTCGAGGAGCTGGCAGCGCGGGTGCGCGCCCACCTGCGGCGGCCCACAACCGGGGCGCAGACCGAGCTGGAGGCCACCGGCATCCGACTCGATCTGCTCGGTCGGGTGGCTGAGCGCGACGGCCATCGGGTGCGCCTCTCCGAGCGTGAAGCGGCGCTGCTGGCCCATCTGATGCGGCATGCCGGGCACGTCTGCAGCCAGGCCGAGATCCTCTCCAAGGTTTGGGGATACGAGCACGACCCCGGAACCAACGTCGTCCAGGTCTACGTCGGCTACCTGCGCCGTCGACTCGCCCTGCCCGGCTCGCCGGCTCCGATCGAGACGGTCCGCTCCGTTGGCTACCGGCTCGTGGAGCGGCCATGAGGCGCGCCTGGAGCCGGCTCGGCCTGCACGGTCGCATCGCGCTCTCGATCGTCGCCGTCGTCCTCGCCGGCATCGGCCTCGCGATCCTCGCCGTGCGCCGCGAGGTCGGCGAGGCGATCGGCGCCGTCCTGCTCGGCGGCGCGATCGGCCTGGCGGCCGCCCTGATCGCCGGACGCCTCCTCGAAGAGGCCTACTCGCGCCAGAGGCAATTCGTCTCCGATGCCTCACACGAGCTGCGCACGCCCCTGACCGCGATCCGGGGCCAGCTCGAAGTGCTGGCGCGGAGCGGCAGCGCCGACCCGGCGGAGGTCGGTCGGGTCGCCGACCTTGCGCTGGCCGAGACGGCGCGGATCGAACGCCTGGTCGAGGACCTCCTCACCCTCGCGCGGATCGACGAGGAAGCGCCGCTGCGACGCGAGGAGATCGACCTGGGCGCCTTCCTCGCGCGCCTTGCCGAGGACCCGAGTCTGGGCAGCGTGGCGACAGGCGCGCTGCCCGATGGGACGCTGGACGCGGATCCGGAGCGTCTCACCCAGGTCGTCCGCAACCTGCTCGTCAATGCCCGCCGCCATGCCGGATCGGATGGTCGGGTCGAAATCTCGGCGCGAGCTGCCGGCGAACGGGTGACCGTGACGGTCGACGACGACGGGCCGGGCATCCCGCCGGCGGAGCGGGAGCGGGTCTTCGACCGCTTCCAGCGCAGCGACGCCTCCCGCGAGCGTGCCGGCGGAGGCAGCGGCCTCGGCCTGGCGATCGCACGCTCGATCGTCGAGCTTCACGGTGGGCGGATCTGGGTCGCCGACTCGCCGCTCGGCGGCGCCCGCGTCGCCTTTGAGCTGGATGGATTCGAGCCTCAGGCGGGCAGCGCGTAGATCTGCCCGCCCGATTCGACCACCCGCCGGGGCGCCAGGCCGCTCGGCGGCGGTCCGGCGATCACCTCGCCGGTTTCGGCGCTGTACTCGCCGCCGTGGCAGGGGCAGTAGATGACCCCGCCCTGGTATCCGACGGTGCAGCCGGCGTGCGTGCAGACCGCGCTGAAAGCGCGCAGGTCACCCGCTTCGTCGCGGATCAGGATGTCGGGCGAGCCGTCGCTCGGGTCGCTGTAGGTCGCGGCCTGGCCGGACGAGAGGCGATTGCCCGACCCGAGGCGGACCGCGCCCGGGGGCGGGCTCGAGCCCGATCCGCTCGGCGATGCGCCGTGGGCGCTACCGGCTTCCCCGGCGGCTCCGGGGCCCTTCGAAGTCCTGGGATGAGGAGCCGCGGCGAGGCCTCGCGCGGCCGAGTACGTCCCCTTCGCCAGAGCCGAGATGCCAGCTATCGCCACCGCCATGCCGGCAAACTCGGCTAGCAGGACGCGGCGCGTGGTCGCCGACTCGGGCGCCTCCCCCGCCTCGGGGAGACGCAGCCGGGTACGCCGAGAGAACGCGGCGGACGGGCGGGCGAGGACGTTGTCGATCGCCGGCTGTCCCTCGGCGCCGACGAGGACGAACGGCAGCCAGGCGAAGACGAAGACGATGTCGGGGCCGAGGAAGTAGGGCGAGGTATGCCAGCTCGCGGTGAGGAAGAGGAAGAGGAGGAGGTTGAGGCCGAGGCCGGCGGCGGCGGCGATCCGCGTGAGGAGGCCGGCGCTGACGAGCAGGCCGATGAGGATCTCGGTCAGGGCGACCCCGACTCCGGCGAGAATCGGGTGCGGGAGGGCGAAGGTCCGCAGAACGAAGCCGCCGGGCGTCCCCGCCGCGAAGCCGTGCAGCTGGGTCCCGATGTAGGTCGGCGCTCCTTCGTGGAAGAAGCCGGGGTCGCTCAGCTTCTGGATGCCCGCATAGACGAAGGTGACGCCGAGGAAGAGGCGCAGCGGCAGCAGCGCCATTGCCGGGGACATCGGTGCCTTGCGCATCGACGCCCAATCTCACGGCCGTGCCTAAACGGCGCCTGAGACGAAGATGAGAGACCTCTCATACGTTCGTTAGGGGCGAGTCAGGGTCCGCCGGCAGGATCGCCGGCGCATGTACCGCGAGAGCACGGTCGGCGTCCGGGACGGGGTGAGGGGCAACGCGCGCCTCACCGGGGCGGTCGCTGCCGTGCTGCTCGTGCTGCTCGCCGCGGAGGGCGTGACGATCCCCTTCATCGGCCAGCTGATCGGGCCGCACGTCTTCATCGGGATGCTGCTGATCCCACCGATCCTGCTCAAGCTCGCCAGCACCGGCTACCGCTTCGCCCGCTATTACACCGGCAGCCCGCCCTACCGCCGCAAGGGCCCGCCACCGCTGGCGATGCGCCTGCTGGCGCCCGGCGTGGTGGTGACCACGCTTGCCCTCTTCGCCACCGGCGTGGCGCTTGCGCTCGCCGGCCCTGACGACGGCGGCGCGTTGAAGCTCCTGCACAAGGCGAGCTTCATCGCCTGGTTCGTCCTGATGACCGTCCACGTCCTCGGCCACGTGCTCGAGGTCCCGAGCCTCGCCCTGCCCGACTGGCGCCGCGACGCCGGTCGGGAAGCGGTTCTCGCCGGCGCCGGCCTGCGCATCGTCTTGACCGCGGGCAGCGTCGCCACCGGCCTCGCCCTCGCCCTGGCGACGCTCTCGCTGGCCGGACCGTGGCTCTCAGCCGCCCTGGGCGGTTAGGAGACGCAGCTAAATTTCTGACGGAGTGATGGTGTAGTTCCACTCCGGGTGGAACTCCTCGCCCTCGATGTTGACGGCGTCCATCTGCTCGTCTGTGACCTTGACTTTGGTGGGGTAGGTCTCGG